>Ga0209542_10009076_pt1 | contig 18346 bp, 17 predicted proteins | sample RifCSPhighO2_01_FD_184028 | JGI IMG/M metagenome (GOLD analysis project Ga0209542, IMG submission 184028) | Soil microbial communities from Rifle, Colorado - Rifle CSP2_plank highO2_0.1 (SPAdes) (version 2) | ecosystem: Environmental > Terrestrial > Deep subsurface > Rock core/Sediment ...
CCTCTTATTGACGATCATTTTCATATGCCGCAAATGTTTAAAGTCCCCGAACACCCACAAGCACCTGTTCTTGATGAAGATGTATCCAGCCACGATGTTATTTGTCTTTTTAGTAAAGGCAGAGTTGAAAAAGCCTTTGCCTTTTATGGAATACCTATGCACCTTAAGGACAAAGCACTTAAGTCAGCTAAGGCTATTGAGGCACAGTCTCCTGGAACAATTATTCATTTTCTCGAGTTTGTAAAATTTCCCGGCTATCCGATGGATCCTAAACAAATAGACCAGATTCTAAATTCAAACAAAGGTTTATTTAAAGGGTATGGCGAGATTTCGCTTTATTTGCCTCACTACAGCAGTGTTAGCCCCAATGATCATGCTATGAAAGAGCTTTATCAAATTGCCCAGAAACACAATCTTCCTGTAATGATGCATCCCCTTGAGAGTCAACAAAAAGTAGTAGAAGAAGTTTTGGGCGAATTTCCCAATGTAAAATTTCTTTTTCATGCAATGGAGCGGTTATCTTGGGCAAACACATTTTTTGACAGCGATTTAGACAAGTATCCAAATGCCTATTACAGTGTAGATATAGACATCTTTGGGCAAGACTCATCTGGAAGACCTATGCTCGCTGCCTTCAGTGACAAGCAAAGTTTTACACTTGGGTTTAAAACTGGTTGGGAAGATACATTAAACAAGAAGGTGGCTTTTTGGAAAAGTAAAATTGAGAAACATCCTAATCAATTTCTTTGGGGAACAGATCGGGGAGATGCCGCTTGGAATTATGATCCGGAGGTAGGGGCATTGCTTGAAGAATATTCAAGAGCATTTATTGGGCAGCTGGACCCGTCAGTTCAAGAAAAATATGCTTACAAAAATGCTGAAAAAATGCTAGAGTAAAGTTAATGCTCTTAAAAATTGTAAAAGTTGTTGGAATAATTCTTCTTATTTTAATTTTATTTTTTGCCTGGAGACTTTATCTGCGTTTTGTTCTTCCTATTCCTCATGAGAGGATAACTATCTCACTACCCTTTAATAGCCAGGATGATGATTTAATTTTTATAAATCCCATGGGGGAAACAGATCATCACACTCCTCCCATAGGTCATCCTGGTTTAGATTTTGCCTGGCATCACCCAGCCCCTTTAATAGCAGTCATAGATGGGAAAATATCTAAAATAGAAGAACATCCCCCTGGAGGTCATGGTGAAACAGAAAAAATGTATGATGTGGAATTGGTTAGTGGAATTTATGCAATTAGGTATAGTGAAATGAAACCTGCAGATAATATAAAAGTGGGTATGCATTTGAATAAAGGGGACGTCATTGGAAGAGGTGGAGAATATAATGAGGGGGCATTAGGGCTTTATTATGGAACACACTGGGAATTTGATTATGATACTCCTGTTTTTGACCGTCTTTGTCCTTTAACTTATTTTGATCCTGACTCTCTTTCAAGGATTAATACAATTTGGGAAAAAGTTGGGGATACTTTTGATGGCCAATTTCCGGAAATCTGTAGTGGGTATTACAAAGGAAAGGATAAATGATTAAAATCCTACTTGTAGTTTTAATTTTATCCCTAGGAGGATTCTTTCTTTTTAAACCTCAAGTTATTACTAACCAAACCGAGCAAGTTCAGAATACAGATGAACCACCATTAAAGTTAAAAAGTATTGGGGTAGAATTTTCTGACTTTAAATTTACAAAGGAAAAATTACAATTTAACAGGCTTTTTATGGATTATGGATTTTTTATACCAGCCAGCAGTGCATCTGCTGATAAGAAAAATCCACAGCCTACTTTTATTTTACCTCTAGGGACTCCGGTCAGATCTTTGGTAGATGGAATAGTGGCAGCTATGCCAACACTTTGGAGCGGTGATATTTCCATACAGATTACAGAAAATGGCAAATTGGAAAGGTGGGTTTATGAAACAGAACATGTGACTAAACCAACAGTAAAAGTGGGAGATAAAGTTAAAGCAGGACAAATTATTGCAGAAGTAGGTAGTTTTGGGAATGGAGATCCTGAAGGCTATGGGGCAGTGGAGATCGGAATCTCAAAAGGTGGAAATCCACCAGAACATGTTTGTCCATTTGCATATTTGGATAATTCTATTAAAGAGGAAACTTTTAAAAAAATGAATGAATTTTTTAAGTCCTGGGAAGATTATGTAGGGGATCAAAGTTTATATGATGAAACAGAAATCCCAGGTTGTTTAACTCTGGATCCAATAGAAGGTTAAAATCTTAAGCTTCTGCTATAATTTCCAAATATGAGTTTAAAGGTTGGGAATTGCATCACACAACTCCAATTAATGATTCAATAGATTTTCTCTTTCAGTTTAACTTTAAGCTACCTGATCCAAGAAAAATGAGAATAATTTGGGAAAGAGACGCTCTAGGAAGGATCATCCATTCCAAGCCACCAGATATACAAAGTAGATTGCCAACATGATAACGGAAAATAACGATAAACTGGGAATGGTTGTCTTTACATGTCCGCTAATGTTAACGATAGAACTAGTTTTTTATAAATACTCAAATACTCTTGAGCCATCCTACCTGCTGAGAATGATTCTTCAGCAAGGATACGGCAATTAAGACGCATCTTTTGATATTCATTTTCTGACATTGAGTATATTTTTTCAATTGCCTCACACAATCCGTCAATACCGGTTTTTTTGACTATCCAATTTCCTCGAATATCGTTATCCGTTGGATTGATAATAAAGCCAGTTTCACCATCTTTAATGACTTCAGGAACAGAACCTCTTGCAAAAGCAACAATAGGTGTACCGCAAGCTAGTGATTCCAATAGCACTAAGCCAAAAGGCTCTTCCCATTGGATCGGAAACAAAAAGAGTTTACTTGTCTGATAATCCGCCACAAGGTCTTCTCTGTCCTTATCAAATTCTAATGAAACTTTCTTTGAAGAAATTAAATCCTTTTGTTCTGATATTAATTTATTTAGCCAATGGGTATACTCATCTTTACGGAGAGGGAATAACCTAACCTCTCTTCCAAGTCTGTTGACGATCTCAAAGACTGTCTTTAACCCCTTATCAGGTACACCCCTGCCAGCCCACATCATTTTTTCTCCTCCAGATTGGCTAAAGGTAAACTGATCAGTGTCTACACCATGGTGAATTGTACCGGTATAGTTTAACTCAGGGAAGAATTTCCTCTGTGCATTGCTTATGGAAACAAAGTGAACATTTTTCAAGTTGCTAAAAAGGGAGAAATATCTATTAATATAATCTGCATCTTGGGTATAATGCAGAGTAATGAGGATAGGTTTTTTAACAAAAGGAGCAAATGGTAAAATGATATCCCCGTCTCCGATATTGACATGATATAGGTCAAATTTATCCTGCATTAAAAACGCTTTAGATATAAGGGCAAGCTCAAAAATAATATGTTTTCCTTTTTTTAAAATGCTTTTATCCTGTGAGGAAGAAATTTTATCAACGCTTTGAGTTTCAACCGGTAAATCTGAATCTTCAGAAGCAAAAGCAGTTATACTAACATCCTTGCCGACAGCATTAACCAGATTATTGATCAACATATAATCGAAGATTTCCGTTCCTCTTTTGGAATTTTTATTTATACTAACTGCATTTGAACAAATAATGGCAATTTTCATATATTAACAATAATTTTTAAAAGTTCTGCTGACCAGCGGTAAATATTATAATTTTTAACCACTTCTCTCATTTGTCTCATTCTCTTTGTTTGTTCTAACGGTGATAATTCTAAGGCTATCTTTATAGCCTCTGCTGTTTGTTCCCCATTATAGGGATTAATTATTAACGCATCCTTAAGCTCTCTGGCTGCCCCAGTAAATTGGCTTAAAATAAGTACGCCTTTATTATCATTCCTGGCTGCTACAAATTCTTTCGCGACCAAGTTCATCCCGTCATGCAGTGAAGTTACTAAACAAACATTCGCCAATTTATATAATCGGTCTATTTCCTCGCGGGTATGGTGTCTTTTGAAAAAAAGTATCGGTTTCCAACCGTTTTTTCTAAAAAGATTATTAATTCTTTCTACCTCTTTTTCTACAGCCTCAGTGAATTTTTGATATTCCTTTATTTTACTTCTTGAGGGAGCAGCAATTTGTATAAAGGTAAAATTGCCTACATATGCAGGATACTTTTTGAGGAAAATCTCTATTGCTTTCAGTCTTTCCAGGATACCTTTAGTGTAATCTAGTCTATCAACTCCCACACCAATATATTTTGTTTTGATATTTAAACTTTTCAAAAGTTTCTTTGAGTCAAAGTTAGCATCCTTATTTTTAGAAGGATTTGGGAAAGCAATACTGATTGGGAAGGCTTTAACATAAGATGTATGCTCCTGTTTGGTGATGGTCAGTTGCTCAAAATCAATAAGCGATTCAATCTCCCTTCCGACTGTTTCAATAAAGTTGTTGCAGTGCAACTGAGTTTGGAAACCAATCAAATCTGCCCCTAATATTCCGTCTATAATCTCTTTTTTCCAGGGACAGACACTGAAAGATTCAGAGTTAGGCCAGGGGATATGCCAAAAAATTCCGACACTTGCATCAGGTCTTGAGTCTTTTATCATTCTAGGTACTAAGGCAAGCTGAAAATCCTGAATTAATACAATCGGCCGCTCATGACCTTTTATCTCAGAAAGTACATTTTGAGCAAATTTTCCATTAACTTTCTTGTATTCCTCCCAGTCTTCTTTTTTAAAAGTAGGTCTGGTGTAGGCAATATGGCAAAGAGGCCAGAGACCGTTATTGGAAAATCCGAAGTAGTATCCTGCTTCTTCTTTTTCAGTAAGCCAGACTCTCTTTAAAGTATATTTAGGTTCATCTGGCGGGACTTTTAATTTGTCGTCTTTATCAACTGTTAGCCTGTCGGCATCACCGCTTCCCTGGGCAATCCACATACCTCCACAGGCTTGCATAATTGGTTCAATTGCAGTTACCATGCCACTTGCAGGGATATGATAGTTTATATTTCTCCCACTCTTAGTATGAATATAGGGCTCTCTGTTGGAAACCATAAAGATGGTTCTATCTTTTAAGATATCTTTAACAAATACTTTTAGTCTTTGTTCTGTCCAGGGAGAGTCCAATTTTTGCAGTCCCAACTTGGCTTCTTCGTTTGCAGTAATCCTTGCCTCTATAAGGCTTCCTCTAATACTTGAAATTTCTTTAATAAGTGGTCTGAAGAATAGGGAAGCGGGTAAGCTTGGAGAATTTTGCTCTAAACCGCCTATTCTAGCTGATTTTAAAAATTTTACTAAGTTTCGTACAGGCTTATAGATGAGCCATTGGATAATCAGAAGAATTGCTACAGATATCAAAGATGCCTGGATGAATAATCTTAAAAGGTTAGTTTGCCAGATTTCATTTAATCTGGTATCAATGAAACCAATATTTTGAGCAATCATTAAAGCCCCTACCACACTTTTTTCATAGTGGAGGGGAATTGCTAATAGATACATTTTCTCATTATTAAACTCTGCAAAATCACTGGTTGCTTTATCGCCGTCCATGGCATCTTCAGCGATTTTCTGAGTTTTGTTAACCTGCGCAATCAGGCTTGAGGAAGTAGCAATAGTATTTCCTTTATTGTCATAGATCGCCATACCTGCCAATCTTTCCTGACTCTCAAACTTATCAACCAATTTCTGTAGTTGCTCATCTGATTTGTTAATAAAATTAGGCTGGACTGTTTCTTTTAAGCTATCTGCAAGCAATATGGATCTTTGCTCAAGGTTTACTTTCAGCCTTTGATCTTCTTCCTGGACTTGGGTTACAGTAAATGCTACTACGATAAAACTGATAATAACTATAACTACAAAAACTGCGCCAAAAATTTGTTTCATTAAAATATATTTTACAGTATATCCTTTTAATTAGCTCATTGTCTAAAACCACTGTAATATTAGAAATAGTGCAATGTCAAATAGTTTTAAATTCCTGGGTTGGTATTTGTATTCCACTATTACACTAATAATCCAATAGATTTCCCGTTCCAATTTACCTTTAAACTACTTAATCCTGGGAAAGAGAGGATTATCTGGGAAAGAGATGCTTTAGGTAGAATTATCCATTCTAAGGTACCGGAGATACAAAGTGGATTATTAAAATGATAAAGTAAAATAAACGATAAACTGGGAATGGTTGTCTTTATATGTCCGCTAATGTCAACGAGAAACTAGTTTTTTATAAATATTCAAATACCGATACAATCTGTCTGGTATAATGACTTAAATGGAGGTCTCAGATAATGTACCTGTCAAAGAAACGGCAAAAACATCAAATGGCCCATTACTTATTTTCGGACAAGGTCCTGTAATTGATAAAGCAACAAGAGTAATTCCTCAAGAAGGTTTGAATACTCCGGGAGATGAAGATATTAATTTTTGGTCAAAAAACCAGGTTCTAGCTGCTGCAGAACTATATAAACGTGGTCAAGTACCTGAAATTATAGTAATGGGTGGTCAAACTGGAGGGGAACAGTATAAATCTGAGGCAGAGCTCATTAAGCAAGACCTTATTACCTCAGGTGTGCCTGAGAATGTTGTTACTACTGAAGAAAAATCTCCAGATACGATTGCTAACTTAATTGATATGATTAATATAAGAGACGAACAAGGGGTTGGTGATAAGGAAAAATATCAGATTCTTGGTTCGCCATATCATATCTCACGAATACAGATACTAATGCGGTTATTTAGAATACCTTTTAATCACGTATTTTCATCCGATGAAATGCTCCGTTTTGTTGCCAGAGATAATAAAGTTGATGCATCTTCTTGGGATACAGAATTACTTACAGAAATTGAGAAAAGGCTTGATTCTAGTAGCGATCTATACTATCGAAAAAAACGTGGTTTAGAAAAAAGAGACTACGCCGATAGATTAATCTTTGATAATATACTGATTAGAGAACTTTTGGAATATCCTGAAAGTTGGTTAGGCCGTGTAGCTGATATTACAAATTTAACCAGGCAAAATGAAATTTTAGAACAAGTTGACAAGTTATGGCCAGAAATATTACAGAAATTTGGAATTAATAAAGAGCTGGACTCTCCTGAAGAGATTAAAGTTAAACTCTCTCAAATTAAGAAAATTCCTCTGTCTCAAGAGAAAATCCAAGAGTGGATTGAACAGAATAAAACTATTGGTTGGCCTAAAGAGGTCGAGGCCAGGCTGAATGTTTTGATACAAGAGAGGAATTAGAAGAGTTAATCTCAAATTTTTCTGTTAAAATACTCCTATGTCCTTAAAAGTAGGGATGCGAGCTACACTATCCCAACTTTAGAATTGAGATTCAGCTTCCCGATGCCTCATGTACTTAAAGAGAGATTAATTATAGAAAGAGATGTATTAGGTAGAATTGTTCATTCAAAGCCATTGCTAATATGACGAATGATAGGGAGGTTGGAAAATTTAGAACAAGATAAAAAAGTTAATATATGGGCTTATCAGAAATTTAAAGAATGGAAGAAGTAAATTAGTTTACCGAAACTCTCTGTTCTTTGATATAAGTATCTATTTTTGTATCTTTTACTATTTTTTTTAGCTTTCCCTTTTCAGGAGAATACATAAACCTATCACTATTTGCAGCAGTAATCTTGTTGAACCATCTGTATAAGTCTTTATTATCAGATTCCTTACGGATTGTTAGGGGATTTTTACTCAATTCTCCAGTAACTAAGCAGATATTTGAGGTTAGCGTTATTACTTTTCTAGTTCCTGGAGTTGCTAAACCATAACCATAAAAGGGGTGATAATCTTTAGGTGGTACTAATACCACTGGATTATCACTAGTTACCAATGCGTACTTTTTGTCAAAGTAATAGATTTGCCAATGGCTATCAATAAATAAGTCAGCAACATCTAAACTCATTTGCAACATTATTTTTATCCAATAATTAGGGGGAAATTTAAGGGTATATCTTTTTCCATCAGTGGCAAAGCTCATTATGTCATCAATTTCTTTGCTTGTTAGTTTTTTTCCTGCCTTTTTTGCAAGGTTTTCTACATAAGCTCTGTTAGAAAATGTTATTTTATTCCTCCTCTTACGTAATTTTTCCCCACTTTCTTCTGTCCACTTCTTAAAATCGGGAATTCTAACCCTGAGTGTTCCTAGAAACATAGAGAAGTCAGCCCTTTCCTGCATGGTGATTTCTTGTTTATTGATTATTTTATCCAGGATTGGTTTAGCTAACCCTTCTACTTGACTGAAAATAGTCTCTAGATTTTGTTCTTTGCCTTTTGAAATGTAGTTGTAGAATTTATTTTCTGATGCTATCTGTGTGATACTTTGATGCCTATATTCCTTTTTAACTCTGTCAAAAACCCATAAATCCTTATTATTCATGGAGAAGTTTTTGAGAAAGAATTGCGGTATATAATGATGTCTTTTAGGCTGATTCTGCATTATCTAATCCTTCTTATGCATTTTGAATAATATTTTTGATAATCCTTTTAAATCCAATAGAGATCCTAAGACTATTATTTTTAATTTCTTGATCTATTTGTATTGCATCCGCTATATCAAATTTACTACTTTTACTAAAATAATCTTCAATCTCCCCTTTAGCCAAAAGGTAAACTTTCTCATTTACCTTAAGACTAATAAAATCATCTAATAACTTTTTTTCTGATTGGGATAATCTCAATTTTAAAGAACTATGTTTAAGAATTAAGAAGTTGGTTAATTCACATAGGTCATTAAATTCAGTTTCATTTATTTGCTCTTTGTTTAATTTCGTAATTTTTTTTAAAGCATCAATCAAAGTTAATGCGTCTTTACTTTTACTATCAATTAGTGAGTCTCTAAGCTTTTTATCATTTTCTACAAAAAGTTGTTTTATCTCCGCTGACCCAATCTCTTTTAAATAATCCAAATCAGCAATTGTAAATTTTGGAATTTCCCAGATATCTAAAAACTTTTCAAATCTTTCAAAGTTTTTCTTACCTAAAACATTCACTATTTCTATAATATCTTTATTCTTTAAATCAGATTGAATCTTTTTTAGAACAGATTCAAATATTATCCTGTCAGCCTCACCTTCAACGAGTATAACTTTATCAGCAAAAAACATCTTCTCGTTATTAGTTGCAGTGACAATTAAGAAAGTATCTTTAATCGAGGTTGTCGAAAGAAGCCTGTTATCTGGCATTACAGTTTTACTGGAACCGTCTAGTTTATAAACACGTATTATTTTTTTAAGAGTCTCCGCTCTTACAAATTGAGGGGAATGGGTAACCATAATTAGCTGGATATTTCTTTCTCTTGAGAGAGTATTGAATAATTCTACTAATCTTTTTTGCCATCTAGGATGTAGGTGTAACTCTGGTTCATCTATTAAAATTACACCCCCTTCAATATTATGAACGAAAACATTAGCAATTAGATTAATATATTCTTTCTCTCCAGAACTCAATTTTGGTGATCCCTTCTGGTTAGTTCTAAAAAATGTAATGCCATAACTTAGGGCAAACGGCTCAGGCCTTTTTCTAATAACAAAATCTAATCCTAGGACTTCCTTAAGATTATTTTTAAAAAAATCATTATCTCTTGGTTTATTAAAATAAAAGTTTTCTACCAACTTTCTCTTAAGCAAAGTATATACATCTAAACTAGAATCTTGTGTTTGATTTACTTGTTTAAAAAAGCTCAAATCAAAACTATCAGACCCTTGTAAGTTAATAATTTCCTCAAATTGGCTTAGGTTGATTGAGATTCTATTCGGAGGAATATATATAAAATAAGGCTTAAAGGCCACCGCTTTCTTTGTGTGGTTATTATAAACTCTAATAAAATTGGCAAACGCATTTGAATATCTCAAGAAATAGTAAAATTGTCTAAATCTCTTGTCACCCTGATCTACTGGTTCATTCAAACTTTTATCTGTTATTGAAATCTCTAGGATCTCCCCAACAAGATTAGAAAAATCTAAGTTAAAATCTATGGAATCAAAATAACCTTTAAGGGTAGCACCAGTTACATTAGTCTCTTCAAATGATATCAAATCATTTTTAATTGATTTTAATAAATCAATATTTTCAATATCTGTTTTCTCAATTTCTAAATAAATTTTTATCTCCTGGGGATCAGATTCCTTATCAAAAAATTTGTCTAAAACCTGATTGTTAAAATTATCTCTATTGCTGGTAAGATTCTCAACCTTATAAAACTTACTTTCCCTAGTATTCTCAGAGTTTTTATTAATATTTATATTCATTAAAATTAAGTCATTTATCACCCCCTGAATAATTTCTAATAAGTTACTTTTACCTCCTGAATTTGTTCCAATCAGAAAATTAATATCCTTTTCAAAATCTATCTCGCAAGGATCTTTAAAACTTTTAATATTATTAAAAAATGCCTTCTTAATTTTCATCTTAATTTATCTGAAATTATATTCTAATTGAATCAATCCATCCACAGACAATATGCTTTTAGCAATAATGAATGTTATGAGTTTGCTAGCAGGTCCGAAGTAGGTAGTCTCAATACCCTTGCAATCTTTTCTAGTACTTTTAGAGATGGATATCTTAACCCCTGTTCTATTGAGCCAACGTAACTTGAACTAATTCCAACCCTAACGGCAAGGTCCACCTGTAAAAGCCCTCGTTCTTTCCTAATTCGCTTAATTTTTTGACCTAATGATTTTAATCCTTTTTTCATTAAACCAATTATTTCTAAATTTAATATTTCATGCTCCTACTATTTGTAGGAATACAAGCATAGATCATGCTTGACTTTCACTCTTACTGAGAGATAGGATGATCTTGTGGAAATGAGTAACAAAATAAAAAGTGCTATAAAGAAAGTTTTAAAATTAAGAAAGTTACACCTAGTAATAGCTTTCTTAATTCTTTTAGTATTATTTAGTTTTGGTATTTATGTAAGTCAAAATAAACAACCATCTTCACCAGTTGATCTAAAAAAGAGTGAATCTATAGGTTTTGAAAACACTAAAAAATATTCTGTTTTAGCGGATGGGAAAAAGTATTACTGCTCCACACTTCCTGATGAAGATAAGAATAATATTGAAGTTCTTGATGAGCTTATTTTGGCTGTCAATAAAAGTGCAGAAAATAGTATTAAATTTTATGAGGAGAAAAAAAGTAAATGTGGAACTGAAAAAGAATATGACGCATCATCACCAGAGGTAGAGGAAAAATTGAATAAGCTCATACCCCCTGATATTCAAGCCTTATTGGATGACTACCGTAGGACAAAATCTTATACTATAAAAGATTTTGCAGCTTGTAGAGAATTTTGGGAAGATGCTTTGAAGGATACCCACAAATGGGTATCAGAGCAGACTAAACCACATGAGGTTGATATAGAGAAGTTATTATTTAAAAATAACTGCACCTTAGCTAAAGAAGATAATAGAACTCCTGAATGGAATACAAAGATTGCTGATAAATACAATGATGAACCAGAATTTGATTACTTCAAAATCTCATCTAGTTCTGCTTGGGTTGTACCCGCTGATCCAGAAACTGTAAAGGTCAGCTCAGATAACTTAACCTCTCTTGGAAGATTTGTATATGAACAAGCTCAACCTGCTGAGGTGTGGGACAAATGGCCAACATTAAAAGAGAAACTAGACAAGCTAAATTTAGATAAAAAATATTATGACTATTTTCTTAAAGCTGGTCAGCTTCCAACAGTTATAAAACATGCTGATGTTAATGGTGATGGTAAAGAAGATAAGCTGTTTTTAAGTATTGGTGTTGGTTGTGCCAGTTGTCATACTCATTTTATAGATATCTTTGTTAATGATAAGAGATACGCAACTGTAACTAATAATGGTGGGTTTTATGTAAGAAATGATGGGAAGGGGTTTTATATAGATACTCAGTATATGGGTAAGGATTTTGCTACCTGTTGCCCTGATAGGATAGTCATTGGTAAGTTTGAATGGAATGGAGATGGGTTTACAGAAGTAGCTAGAAAAAACATCTGGATTACTCCTACGGAACAATAATCGTTGAGTGTTCTAGTAATTCTACCAGAATAAAAATCTCAAGTATCTGTATAGGGACAATGGAGTTTTAGGCTAAAGCAGGCTTAATTTGCTCAATTGGACTAGTTTCTATGAAAGGATTTCCACATTTGGTACAGTTTCTGGATGGTAATTGTCCTGCAAAAAGCCTATTGATAAGCTCCGTAGTCCAAGTATTTCTATCTGCAAGCTCCTGCCTCTTTATTTTTAATAGCTCAGATTGTAACCAATCTCTTACTTGTATAGAGGCTGGATTTCTTAAAAGTTTCTCAAAGACTTTAGTAGCAATAATTCTTGATGATTCGTCAAAATCAACCTCACCTTTTTTAAATCGTTCTAATAGAATTAGATCTTCAGAAGTTAATTCATTAGAACTTGATTTACTGTTTAAGTGTTTTTTAAAATGTCCTGCAATTGACTGTTCTAACAAGTGTAAATCACAATCAAAACTATCTAAGTATTGTTTTGCTACATCTCTAAACTCTTGCCCATGAGAGATAGCCTCCTCAATTTCTTTTTTCAGTTTTGACCTACATATTCTGCAATTCAAATTTACCATTCTAGTCTAATTCTACCACCAAACTTTGTGTGGGTGATAACTATTAACTGTAAGGGGGTGGTAGTAATTGGATGGTACTAGTACCCACCAGTCAACTTTGGAATCAGATATCTTGTATAATGCAATTAGAAATTAAGAGATGAATAAATTAACTAATTATATTGCTAGTAACAAGAATACTTTTCAACAGAAGCTCCAGGAAGAAGTTTCTTCCGTTCTTGATTTACATTTGCCAGAGTGTGTTATTGATAGTAATAATCTATCTGCTCAGCATTTGTACAATGAGCTTAGTCTACACTCTTACGCATACCACAGAGCTGTATGGCCCTTAGCAAACACTATAATGAGTTTAGCATACCAAGGCTTTCTCCCAAATGAGTCTGAGGTAATCAATGAGGTGTTAGAAGGAACCTATATTCCTAAAGCATGGGAGATAATAATAAGCAAATTTGATAAATTGTATGGCAATAGAATTAACAGTACCTTCTATAAACAATTGCCAGATGTTGCTGATTATACTGGTATTAAGTATCTATCAGACTTTTTACTGGTTGATAGGTTACCCAAAATAAGAAAGCCAAGAGAGGATAACAAAAGAAATAAGCTTGAAAGAGGCTTTATTTTAATGGCTTCTGAATCAACTATTTATGATAAGGGGGTATTAATCAAGAAACCAGACCGAGGATACCATCAATATTGTCAGTGGGAAAAATGTGAGAATAGAACTGAGTTTCATTCAGTCTACCATTCTGAGGCATCTAATAACCACATGTTCAATCCTACTAACGGAAGGGGGTTGTATTACTCAAAAAAGGGTCAATTCTTTGGTATAAGGGTAGTTGAAGTAAGCAGGCAAGATAATACTACGGAACTATCCTTTGTGTGTTCAAAACATTGTTATGACGCATTGCGAATCAGCTTGAAAAGAAAACACCAGCTTCCTAACTAGCCTCACTCCCTCTTAACTTGTCGTCTTTAGCCTCAATTTTATTTGAGGCTTTTTTTATCTTTGAAATAATACTCCTACTATGAATAATTTAGAGGATGTATTTATTGAAAATGACAAAATCAACGCCCCCTTTTTACTGGCATCAAGTTACAATGGCCTAGTTAAATTTACTGGTAGTCATATCCAAAATGGTATTCTCTACTGGTACTTTACTCCTAAAGAAAAAGCTAAACTTCTGATAGACCAGCTAAGAACAAAGACAGAACCTCGTATCCCAGCACAGGATATATTTTCAGCAATTGAGACATTTTGGCAACAAGTAGCAGAAATGAGGGGCAAAGGATGAGGAATATATTTGACCATATAAGATATGGTAGTTCTTTAAAGTATTATATTTATCCTTCATTTTCCTTACCAGATGTAGTTGGCTTTGAAGATGGCCTTAGAGATGTTATTCCTCAAAAACTAGGGGGATTGTTAGATTGTTGCCAGGAGTTAAAAACCCAAAAAGATAATAAGCTCAGAGCTGTATTAGAGAATACAAAGGAGGGTTCAATTGAAGAATATCTTTGGGCATCATTAGCTCTACATGAATTTTCAGAATACTTCGTTATTCAAAAATGGATAAACTACTGGCTCTCCCTTTGGTATAGAGTTTCACCTGATAAGGCATTACTAAAGACTAATGAAAATAAACTTAATTGGGTTAATGAAGCAGATATTGATAGAGCTAGCCAAAACCCAATACAAAACTTTTATGAAGGTAGGTTAAGAAAGTCTGGCCCACGTTATGTAGGCCTATGCCCATTTCATCAAGAAAAGACACCCTCCTTTACCATTTATCCAAACAACACCTACCACTGTTTTGGTTGCCAGGCTCATGGCAATGTCATCTCTTTCATTAAAAACACTAAAGGATTCAGTTTCCTTGAGGCTGTGAGGCATCTATTATGAATGATGATTACATAATTAAGCAGGCAGAACAAGAGCGTGATGAGTTTTTAAGATCAAGGCGAACCTCACAAAATTCTATTCCGCCACTAGAAACCCCAGGGATTTCAGTGGCGGAAACGAATTATTCGGACTCCAACTCATCTAAAATCCTGACTTGGGAGGAGTTTATCAATCAGCCTGTAAAGAAGCAAAGTTGGATCATAGAAGGTGTTTTGCGTTCTGGTTGGTTAGCAGTATTAGGTGGTCATGGGAAACAGGGAAAAACTACTCTTGCTATTCATTTATTAAATGCTTTAAGCCAGGGATTACCATTTTTTAGTAATACTTTAGCAGTTCCAGCTATCCATCTAAATTTTGAGATGGGAGTAGAAGACCTAAAGGAGTTAATCAAAACTGTAAGTAATGATTCAGCCCTCAGAGAAAACGCAAAAATTATCAACTATCTCCCAATTCCCCTTGATCTTAATCGGCTAGAATCATTGCTAGCTAAGGAGGAATTGCCAGGTGTCTGTGTTATTGATTCATTCCGAGCTGCATTCATGCTTGCAAGTGATACTGAAAACCAAGCAGGTACAGTAGGTACTATTCTTCGCACACTCCAAGCAATAGCTAGAAAAACAGGTTGGACAATTATAGTGATCCATCACTCTAGAAAATCTGGTACAGGTGAAGCATTAGATCTTGCTGGTAGTGGAGAGTGGCTTGCTGCTCCTGATGTAATTTACACCTGGAATTGTCCTAAACCTAAAGAGCCAGGTATCTTGACCATTACTGGAAGGGTATCTCCAATTGAACCATTATCAATAAGGTTGTCTAGGGAGAAAATTGAATTTTTAGGTACAGTTATAGAGCAAACAATAGAATCAGAGAGAAAAAGAGTTCTAGATAATTTAACAGAAAAGCCACAAACAAGTGATGAGATAGCAGAATCAACGCAGCTTCCAGCATCTACTGTGCGAAAGAGGCTGGAGGAGTTGTTTCAAAGCACCTTGGTCGTGCGAACAGGGGAAGGAAAGAGAGGTAGTCCATATCTCTGGTTTAAGGTAACGGAGGAGGGGGTATGAAACGAATCATGCCACTAAGGTTCAGATTTATCTATGTGAACGCTTCAGATAGTGAAGAACGGGTACAGAGAGTATGCAATCGTATTTTCTCAATTGCTAGGCAAAATCTAATAAAGAAACAACAAATAAATCAGAAAGGGGATGAAACAGAGATAATAAATTCTGATCACTATTGACTTACTAAGTATATATAGTTATAGTAAAGATAGACTATGAATAATCAAAAAGAAGAATATCTGACCATTGAAGAAGTGGCCGAAAAATTAAAAATGAGCACGATTACAGTCTATCGGATGGCTCGTAAAGGTCAATTACCAGCGGTAAAATTCGGTAAGGTGTGGAGGATCAGTAGCTTAAAACTTTCAGAACTTTTTGAAAGTAAGTTGAAGGCAAAATAAAACCAGAGGCTCCCATTGCAATAGAAAACCTCTGGTTAGGAAACAAGTATGTTACCTAATCAAAATAATACTAGTTTAATACAAAATCCGCAACCGCTTACAGCTGCTCTCTATGCTCGTGTTTCAACGAATAGACAAGAAGAGCAGGAGACTATTGAATCACAACTAGATGAAATTAAAAATAAGATTGCAGAGGATGGGAATATCTTATCTTTGGAAAATATATTTACAGATGATGGATGGACTGGGGAAATGTTACAGCGTCCCAGCTTAGACGCTATGCGTGACGCAGCCATAGCAGGAAACTTTCAAGTCTTATATGTTTATGATCGGGGTAGATTATCAAGAGTATTTGCTTATCAGGAAATTATTTTGGAGGAGATTATTGATAAAGGTATTAAGTTTGTAACACTTCATGATGTCAAAGCAGAGACACCCGAAGAAAGGGTTTTACAGGCTATGCAAGGTGTTTTTCATGAATATGAAAGGGTTAAGATTGCTGAAAGAATGAGGAGAGGAAAATTATTTAAAGCAAAAAATGGGGTTTTAATAAATGGGAATTCTCTATATGGCTGGGACTATATCAAAAAGACGGAAACCGAACCAACTCATTATAAGGTTAATGAAGATCAGGCAAAAGTGGTTAGGCTCATATTTGAATGGGTTGGTGTTGAACAAATATCACTCAGAGAAGTTGTTAAGAGACTCTTTGATATGGGTATTCCGCCCCGTAAGGGTAGAAGTGAGTTCTGGACTAAAGGTCCAATTGTCAGATTACTTCAGAACGAGGCTTATGCTAAGGGGGTTGTCTACTACAATAAGTCAGAGTCATGTGTAGCTAAGAAGCCTATTAAGAATATTAAGTATAAAAAGATAAAAAGAACAAGTAAAAAGCCTAGACCGAGAGAGGATTGGCTTCCGTTTAAAGTACCTTCAATTATTTCGGATAATGGTGTTTACGAGAAAGTACAGAACATCCTTGTAAGGAATCAGAACTATGCCCGTAAAAATAGAAAGTATGACTATCTGCTTTCAGGGTTAGTTTATTGTGAATGTGGCAGCAAAAGAGCTGGTGATGGTAGTAGTAAAAATGGTCATTATTATTACAGGTGTGCAGAGAGAATCTACAACTTTCCAATGGAAAAGAAATGTCAATCGCAGGGGGTGAATGCAGTTTTATTAGATGAGTCGCTGTGGCGTAACTTAGTTAAGATATTTGAAGATGAAGATATACTTAAAAAGCACGTAGGAGCCTGGTTACAATCTGAATTACAGCACGACACAGTTAAGGATCAGGAAAGGATAAGACTGCTTGATTCTATAAATAAAATCGCTGAAGAAGAAAAAAGATACGCAAGAGCATACGGAGCAGGAACAATAGACTTTGAGCAATTTCAAGAATTGATGAAAGAAGCTAAAAGGAGAAAGATAGTATTAAAAAAGCAGTTAGACGCATTAAAACCCAGCAATCAGGATCAAATTGACCAGTCCCAGGTAGATGATATTTGCCATGAGGCCACATTGGTATTACAATCTCTGGACTTGAGTAATAAAACTCAAGTTATAAGAGATATAATCGATAAAATAGTAATCAATACTCAAGAAAGGATGGTTGATGTATGGGGACATATAGCACTTCAAAACCGAATATTGACCGAAAGGTTGGGATATGAGCCTGCGAGTAGGGATAGTTGGATTGCCAAATGTGGGGAAGAGTACTCTTTTTAATGCACTTTTGAAAAAGAGGGTGGCTTTGTCTGCCAATTATCCTTTTGCCACAGTTGAACCAAATATTGGGGTAGTGGCAGTTCCTGATGAAAGGTTGGGGAAGTTAGGGGAGTTGGTGAAGTTGGAGGAGAAAATGGATCAGCTTCCACCTATAGTTCCGGCGGTCGTTGAGTTTGTGGATATTGCTGGTTTAGTTAAAGGAGCAGCTACTGGAGCAGGTTTAGGTAATAAATTTTTAAGCCATATTAGAGAAGTTGATGCCATAATTCATGTTCTAAGAGATTTTAATGATGAAAACATAGTTAGAGAGGGATCAATTTCCCCTGTGGAAGATAAATTGACTATAGAAACAGAGTTAGGGATAGCAGATATAGAAGTTTTAGAAAAACTTTTATTAGATAAAACTCTTGAATCAGAACAAATTGATATTTTAAAAAGAATTAAATCTGAACTTAATCAGGGATTTATTCTGGGAAAATTTGAAGTTGTGGAAAAGTTTAAAAATTGGTTTACTAAATTACCCTTAATATCTATTAAACCTGTTTTATATGTATACAATGTTTCAGAAGAAGAGATTGCTTCGCAGTCTCGCAATGACGGGAACGAAATGACCATTTGTGCCAAATTAGAAGAGGAGTTGGCTGATTTGAATGAACAAGATAGAAAAGATTATCTGA
>Ga0209542_10009078_pt1 | contig 18345 bp, 15 predicted proteins | sample RifCSPhighO2_01_FD_184028 | JGI IMG/M metagenome (GOLD analysis project Ga0209542, IMG submission 184028) | Soil microbial communities from Rifle, Colorado - Rifle CSP2_plank highO2_0.1 (SPAdes) (version 2) | ecosystem: Environmental > Terrestrial > Deep subsurface > Rock core/Sediment ...
GAAACATTTCGTGGCACTAAAATGGTGTTAAGTTTTTGAATTTCACGATTTGGATTAGTTGGCTTAAATACATTAGGATCAATAGCGTTAGGCAAAAACCACTTGCCCGGCAAAATCTCTTGATACATCCTTTCCTTCGGTTTTATCCTAATACCCATTTGTCTCAAGTAATTACTATCATTGGCGACAAGATATTTAAAATGTTTAAAGGACCACTTGGCAATTAAAATTTTCAACTTCTGCGACCAAGAAGTAGGCGGAATGTCCCATTCACACCCGTGAGAGAGAACAATAACTCGCTTATGCCAAAAAACTGGCAGAGAGTGGAAGGCGTAGTTAACTATCAAGACATCTTCTTTCACCAAATTATAAATCTGAGTCAGCAAAACCACGCTGTACCACCACAGGTCCGCAGCTCTTCCTCCTGGAATTATCTTTGGCTTGTGGGGCAAGAGTTTTACCTTTGGTGAAACCTCCCCGTTGTTAAATTGATAAACAGTTACGGAATGTCCGACCCTCTCAAGAACGGCGATTAAATTTTCTAGATATGTTTGAGCTCCGCCAGTTGCAGGAAGGTATTCAGTTGAAATAATGCCAATCTTCATTTTGCTCCCAGTATCATAACTCTTAATTTGTTGACTTGGTATAAAGTTAGAAAAAGAGCGTTAACGAAACCGTACCAACCATCCAAAAACCCAAGCTGCCAAAAATAAGTCTTAACAAACTTAGCCGGTACTTTTACTAGATCGAATAATGATGTCTGATAACCTAATTTTTTAAGTTCTCTGGCTTCTTGAGAAGAGTACTTTAGTACCCTATACCAAAAATCTGCAACACTAGAATAAGTATGATGTTCGATTGGATTTTTAAGATAGCCAACTTCTTTAACTTGTATAGTTTCATGAATCTGACCCCCACCTATACCAGCAAAATGGCCTCTGTCCTTCCTAAACAGCCGGAGATGATAATCCGGGTAAAGTCCGCCGTGCTTTAACCAACGTTGCCCAAGATAATTCTTAAAAGGGATATAGTATCCATCCGGATCAAATATTAAACTCTTTATTTCCTTAGCCAATTTTTTTGTCACCACTTCATCAGCATCGATGCTGAGAATCCAGCTATTCTTTGCTTTACTGATCCCGAAATTTTTTTGATCAGCATATCCACCCCAACTTTTCACAAAAACCCGCGCGCCTTTGTCTTTGGCTATTTCCTCGGTCCGATCTACTGAAGCAGAATCAACAACCACAACTACCTCATCAGCCCAACCCACACTTTTTAAAGTTCTTTCCATTTGATCCGCTTCATTTTTAGCAATGATTACAACTGAAATTAATTTCATATACGTTTATCCATTTGCAATTTATGGCAGTTAGAAAATTATCTTCTCAATTGTCTCAGATACGGCTTGGCTAACAAATAAGCTAACACCAAGCTAATGGATAATATTGAAAATAAAATTCCCATAGCTAATGCTGGGGTTTTACTAAAAAATCTAAAAACAAGAGGCACTAGCCCACCATCTCTACTAAGATTTACTGGAGGCCCAACTTTGGGAATCTGACCAGATCCTGACCAGCTGGTCTGTTCTGATTTTGACCAGGTTAACGAGTTTCCGGTAAACGATTTATTTACTTCAGAAATTAGCATTAGGCTACCAATGTATACGGGACTAAACTCAGGAACGTAGTTAACCTCATCTATATTTCTAGCCCCGGCTTGAAAAGAGATTTTTAATGGGTCAGTCCCAAAAAAACTCAGCCCAACCACCTGAACCCAAATAGAAACACATAACAATACTACTGATAGAACTCTCCCAGTTACACTTTTTAACAAGTCAACTAACTTTACTGCAGAAAGTATTGCTAATATCGGCACAAATAAAACTAGATATCTCGGTCCCCACATTTCGTCGCTTGGTAGAAACCAGTATTGGAAAAGCGTACCAACTATCAATACTGCTGCTGCTAGCCAGACAATAAACTCCGCTCTGTATTCATGGAAGAACTTTTTTAGTGCAAACAAACTTAAAACAAGAATTGGACTATAAACAAAAAAACTTTTACCAAACGAAATTGTAAATGCAGTTATAGCTGCTGCGATAGCTGACGGACTCGTTGAAATATTTCCTGGGGAGAATCCAAGTAGATTATTAAATCTAACTTCGTTATACCAAACGAACGCGACCAGTCCTACACCTACAGTCGCGGTAAAAACAACCCAATCTTTCACACGCTGTTTTTTTATCCCCAAAAGTGAATAGAAGATAAGAGGCGCTGCTAAATAAAATCCATAACTTTTCGAATTTATTAGAAAAGCTATTGCTATTCCAGCCAGAAATAAATTTATAAAACTACTTCTTTTTTTATTTATAAGTAAGAAATAGAAGCCTGTTAAAAAAGAGAACGCCAGGAGAGGTTCCATCCCAATCGCAGAATAGGGCCAAATTACCGTAGCGAAACCGGCGATTAAAGCTGAAATTATTGAAATATCACGTCTTTTAAATAGCGCCAAGGAAGTCAAATAAATAAACACAACTATGAGTGAACTTAAGACAATATTTAGTAACGACACTGCTATAAGTTCAGCTGCATCTAAACTAGCAATATTTGAAATTGATGTCTCTACTTTTGGGGAAGGTACCCTGCCATGAAAAATATGTCCTAGCGCAAAGAACGGCACTTCTAATATAGGCTGAAGTAAGCCGTGTCTAGTATAGTGAGGTAGCCCATCATTTGTATCGGCGATGCCCGGAAGTCCATAATGGCCTGCCTCTAGCGTTAGAGTTTGATTCAAAGTGAGATTACGCGCAGTTAAAAAATTCTCTAATTCGTATCCGTCATACCCACCCCGTGACGTGAAAGTAAATACGAATAGGAATAGAGCAAAGAGACTAAATATTATCTTCATTGAATGTTCGTTTTTCTAAGAATTTACCCATTATTTTAAAGTTCTGCTGGGCTCTTAGATTCAAATTTTCTAAATTTTGTTGATCTATACCAATACTAGTTGCCTCGGCTATTAGACTGGATAAGTCAATCGGCTTTCTAAGTTCCGTATGCCAAGTAAAAGATTCTCGTTTAATCTGTCTCATTAAATAAAACACTTTATCATTTGAGCTTATTCCTATGGTCGGTACCCCTTGCAGTGTTGCTAATAATAAGGAGTGGTAACGAGATCCGATCATCAAATCAAGTTTCCTAAACCTCGACTCTTCCCCAATTTTCACTAAAGGCTCTAGTTCTACGCTCTTTTTATAGATTAACAAGGATTTAAGTTTTTTTAAAATGTAAGTATCTTCTTCTTGCAAAGGGAAAAGAACTAAGGTCAAATTTAAATGATTTTTAAGAAGGTTATTAAATTCTTCAGAAATGTAGTCGATGTCTTTTAATAGATCCCTTGTTAAAGAAACACCAATTCTGCGCGGAAATCCGTTCTTTTTATTTGCACTAGCTCTAGCTAAGGTAAAAGATAGGTCTGCAGTTAAAAATATAGGTTTTTTTATATCTAAATTCTTAAGAATATCTGCAGATTCTTCATCGCGGACTACAATCACATCAGCTAAATTTAAAGAAATCGAAGTCATTTTTTTCGAAATCCAACTATTTAACTTACCCACACCAACTCCTAAAAGAAGGATTTTTGCACCTACTAATTTTCCAAGTAAATTAATCGCCATTAGCTTCATTAATGGTTCTATTTTTAACTTTGAATGACTTTCTAGTATTAAAGTTCCACCTCCATAGACAATATTTCCAGCCTGAATAAAATTATTCACCAAAGAGAGGAGGTCCTTGTAAAAACGAGTCCGAATGAAGCGAACTTCAGGATAACGCGCTGCCAAATATGTAGTGTCGTGGCCACTAGCGGCAACGTTAAAGGATCCACTTTGAAGGTTTTTTACCATTAAGTCGAGAAGTATCTCATCACCTAAATTTCGCTTTCCATACGCTCCAAATAATAAAACTGAGTTTTTTTTTATTTTTATTGCAAATAGATAGTAAGAAATTAAGAAAAATAATAAAGTGCTGTATGAGATCATATCCACTGCTAAGATTTCCTGTATTGAACTATGAAAAATGGAGAGCAAGGCAATCTGAATAAAGAGACTAGCCGCCAAAAAAATAAAGACTATGTACTTTTCCATAGCCATAAAAAAGTACACAAACAACACAGACATAGTTAATAGGGACATTGATACCCCAAAGATAGGGAGTAGTTCGGAAACTACAATAAAATTACTTCCGAGAGATAATTGTGTAATTTCATTACCAAATAGCAAAAAGGCAAGAATTGAAAATACAATTAATGTAGAAACTATTTTAATGGCGAGGTTAAAATACTTTTTTTGCTTTAAAAGGTTTCCGGCGTTCTTGTTTATTGAAGGGAATAACACTGCCCAAATTCCCATTGACCCGAAAAGGATTATCTTGCTAATTGTAGACACTCCTGCGAATAATCCACTTTGGGAGTGATCTAAGAACGTACGAGCAAAAAGAATATCTAAGGTGTACAAAAGTGTAATAACTAGCAAGCTCAAAGTAGTGAAAATTAAAAAAAATAGCGGGTAGCCTTCATTTTTTGAAAAACTCTCGCTTAAAATCTTTTTGTCAGGCAACGAAAGTAAAATGCCCACTAAAGTTCCCGCTAAAATCCCTACCATTACTCCTTCGAGACCCCATCCTAGTTGAAGTAAAAATATGCTTACAATAAATTTAACTAAAGATTCTGAAACCAGTGCTATAGATAGTCTTGTAAAATTAAAGTTACCAGATAAACTACCAGCAGTAAGAGAGTAAGGAAAAATAAAAAATATGCTAATCCCTAAAATAACAAAGCTACCAAAACTTGGAATTTCTAGTATTGATTTCAAATAGACAGAGATAAAAATGAACGTTAAAAATACAACGCCCCCCAATTTAATATAGTTTTTAAGGAGATTACCAAAAATAAATCTATCCGCTACAAAGTTTTCTCTAGCCTGAGAAAAAACTTTTGTCGTAGCTGTTCGCAGGGAACTAAAAAAAATAGAAAATATATAGAATATTGAAATTAGAGATATGAGAGCACTGAAATCGCTAACACTAAAATATCTACTAGCAAAAAGGTAAATCAAAAAATTCAGAATATTGGCTATTAATAAACTTAAGGTCAAAATTACATTATTTTTTAGAAAATCAGCCATATGTTTATTAAGCCTTTCTATGGCTAGTACTGTTTAAAGGTAACCAAAATCCAAAATTCCAATAACCAACTCCCAAAACAAAAAGAAAAAATAATGATAACTTCTCGGTAAGACTTACCTTAGGCTTAAACAGGAAAAATAATAAAAAGCCTAGCAGCAAGCTCAACAGAATTACTAATGGAAGGATTAACCCGTACAAGTAAACCAAAAATAACTCAGTTAACAGGAAAAATAAAACCGTGTAGGGAACTAATTGAACCTTTCTAGTGACACCGTGTATCTCAATTAGTTTCCGCTGAGCTGAACCATACGTTTTCATCATTTTTAAAAAAGAGAGAAAGTTTGGCGGCTTGTAGCTAAAGGCTTTTGCCTCCGGATTTTGTAATAGCTTGTAGCCTGCTTTTCTTGTCCTAATTGAAAGGTCAACATCTTCTCCTGTCCAAAGGTTTTTATTAAAACCACCTAGAGTTTCTAGGACTGAACGCTTAAAAACAATATTGCTAGTTGGAAGGTGGGAAACTTCTACCACTCTTTTTTTAGATCCTAGATATTCAACGCTAAAACCAATAGTCATGAATAGGTTGAAAACCATCTTTCCAAATTTCGACTCGTCCTCAGGTAAAAGCTCTCTGCCACCAACAGCCCCAACTTCTGTAGAAAATAACTTCATCACATTTGTTAACCAGTTCTTATCTAAAAAACAGTCGGCGTCACAAAAAGCCACAAACTCAGTTTTAGATTCTCTCAAACCGCGATTCCGCGCGCTGCCTGGACCAATTCCACTTTCTTGGATTACCTTTATATTCTTGTATTTCGACAATATCTCACCAGTTTTATCTACAGAACCATCGTTAACCACAATCACTTGGGAATCTTGGTAGCTTTGATAAATAAGTGATTCTATACATCTTTCGATATGCTCTTCTTCATTACGAGCAGGAACAATAAAAGAGACTTTATTCATTTTTTTCTGAAAGCGGAAGGTGTAAAAAGAATAGAGAAAAAATAATAGCGGGAATCTTCATTTTAATTTATCCTTTGACTAGATAATACCACCCTAATAATCCCGTAGGCAGGGCTAAGGCTAGATAAATTACGAATGAGTAAGCTAAAGCTAGCTCCTTACCGACACCAAAGAAACTTAAACCGAATAAAATTAGAAACTGATACACACCTATGTACCCTGGGGCGGAAGGAATCGAAAGACCAATGTACAGAAAACAAACTAGAAACAGATATGCCCAAAAACTCAGCATAATACCTAAACTCGCTGCAACTTGAGCGTAAACTAAAGTTAAAACAAGCCAACTTAAGATTGTGATTAAAAATAATCGCACAAGCAGTTTCCAATTTAAAAACTCACTTGCCAATTTGCCCCCCGCCCATTGAGGAAGAATTGATCGAATCTTTGGGATTATTAAAGCTACCAGCAATGCAACCAGCACAAAATAACTAAAAATGTTTATGCCATTTCTGAACCAATCGGGAAACTCAAGGTAATAACTGAAAAAATAAATTACTAACAATAAGAAAACGCTATCAATAATCTTTTCGAATATGATCGTAGAAAAGATAAAACTCTTATCCTTGCCCTGCCCTACTCTAATCCCCCTTACTGCTTCTCCTAAGTAAGGGAGAAAAATATTAAAAGCCGCGCCAATTACAGAAGATTGCCAAATCCTTTTTTTAGAGATGTCAAGCCCATTCTCCAACAGAATCTGCCACCGCCAAGCCTTAATTAATAGGTAAACTACAACCCCAAGTAGCGCGGGGAGAAGAAACCATAGATTTGTTTTACCAAAGCTCTGCCAAAAAATTACCCAATCTACCTCACGGAAGGAGTAATAAAACAGAAAAAGCCCAATGGCGGTGCCTATTAACAAACGGAACCATCTACCTTGCACGTTCTTTTCTTTTAACAGTATCTTAGGAATTTTTCGCAACCGCCAAAATATAGACATAATCCTTACTATCCAAAGGATTAATACTATCACTCATTTCTTCCGACATCTTCGTGTAATAGGACGACAGTCCGGGGATAAAAGTTAATTTCCTATAAAACGAGTAGATCGCTGATATTCCTAGTTTCCCTATGATTGCGGTTGCGAAGGGAAAATTAGAGACCGATTTCCAGAGCCTTGAATTAAACGGTACCTGACCATAGAATCTTGCATTAGTAAAATGGGAATTCAAAAATTCTATAATCTCATTTCTTCTCATTTCACTTACGTGGTATTGATTATTAACTCCCAAGTTGTAAGCGCGATAAATATCCTTATCTGGGGTTGACATGATAAAAAGTCCATTTTTGGCCAAGACTCTTTTTATTTCTTGAATATACTTTAGGTGGTTGGGCAAATGCTCAATCGTCTCAAACGACACAACAACATCAAATCTGTCTTTCTTGAATCTCAAGTTCTCTGCATCACCAACAACAAATGATAGGTTCTCCCCGTGGTAAGTACGGTTAGAGTAATTCACGGCTTGTTGGTCAACATCAACCCCTACCACTTCTTTAGCCCCACTTTTAAAAAGAAGATAAGAGCCGTACCCCGACCCGCTTGCTACATCAAGCACGCGTAATCCTTTAACGAACCTAGAAGCGAACCTGTATCTGGCAAGATGCTGACGTTGAGCTAATGTCTCTACACCTTCTGAATACGTCCAGCGTTCACCACTATCCTTCATGAGTATTCCTCGACGACGACCAATAATAGTTATGCATACTAAAAACCTTCCTAAGTGGAAACGGAACCATGCCATAATGCTGCCCAGCAACAAGCCCTAATGCTCTAATTATTTCTCTTACCAAAGCGTATGGGATTAACTGGATTTGACCGCCTTTGACAAGAAAAATCATCTCTCCCAAAAGATAGCTGAGAAATCTAAAAGTGGATTCCAATAACGACGTTTGATGCAAACCTTTTAACGAAGCGCCGCTATCAAAATTACGCTTAAATAAACTCTTGAGATTATAATCGTGCGAATGTTCCGTTATGGCACTCGGTTGATAAACAATCTTGTAGCCTCTCTTTAAAACTTCCTTTGCCCACCATTGATCTTCACTCATAATAACTTGTTCAGGAAACTTGTTTTTCCTCCAAGCGGATTTGCGGATCATACCATTGGCATTTGAATAGAAGTATTCAGGCAACTTAAACTTTCTATCTTTTGACATAAATATTTCCCGTCTTTTAGCGGGATAAAGATAATTTAAGTAATACCTCTCAAGGACACTGCTATCTGATTTTGGAATTTGCCGCCCAAAAACGCCAGCAACCGATTGATCCAAGAAAGGCTCCGCTAATTGACTTAACCAGTCACTTCTCATCGGCAAAGAATCGTGAGTCAAAAAAGCCAGCAGGTCGCCGCGAGCTCGGCTGGCAACAAAATTCCTCGTTCGACCGTGACCAAATTCTCCTGGCTTAAGCTCGTAAACAGGTACATGGTTGCGTCTTAGAAGCGCTACTGTCCCGTCGGTCGACCCGTCATCAACTGCTAAAACCTCGTAGCTTACACCACTTTGATGTAAAACAACCTGCAAAATTTTTTTAAATCTTGGCCCCGGGTTTTTAGTCAATAATAAAACAGAGACACGCGGCTCATTCATCGCGATATAGAGTAATCAGACTAATAAAAAATGAAGTAAAAATAGCTTGAGTACCGATAATAATCATCACCAACGATAGCAACGCCGGCCTAACACTAGACAAAGCGCCAAATCCACTTTGAGCCCAATCGTAGAAGATTAACCCACCGACAATTATTCCGACTAAAGCGACACCAAACCCAAAGAGCAGCCCTCTTTCTAAGCTAAAGCAGCGGTAGAAGGTCGTAAGGAACTTATTCTTGCCCTCTAAACCCTGATAATATGCATAAGTTTTTGCATAGAGTCCCAAAGAGAAAGTCTGAAATCCTAATACTGTTAAGAGAGATCCAAGAATATAAAGATGGACATCATAAACACGCCCATTAAAATAGATCGGCCCAGGAAGCAGAGTGATAATAAGCGGTATACCCAGAAACAGCATGATTAGACTTGGATAAATAAATAGCGCATTCGGGCTATAAAGAAGCATGAATCTTATATGCCGCCAAGCATCTCGAACTGAGGATAGCTTGGATTGACCAACCCTTGGGTAATAATCGATGGGAACTTCGCTAATGCTTAATTTTTTCCTTAACGCATTAATTAAAAGCTCAGACGCAAATTCCATCCCGGTTGACTTTGGATTTAGACGAAGATAAGCATCGCGCGTAAAAGCCCTATATCCCGACTGGCTATCTTTAACCTTTACTCCAAACAATCTTGCTAGTAACCAAGATAGGATAGGTGTTCCGATATAGCGATGAGTCCAAGGCATTGCGCCACTTCGAATATTTCCTAAAAGCCTGGATCCAATAACCATGTCCTGACCCTTTTTAAGTTCGCTAATAAGTTTCCCTATTTCACGAAAATCATAAGTGCCATCCGAATCTCCCATAACAAGATACTTACCTCGAGAAGCAGCGAAGCCTGTTTTGTAAGCCTGACCATAACCACGTCTACTCTCGCTGATGACTATCGCACCTGCCGATCTTGCAACCTTTGCTGAATTATCCTTGGAACCATTATCAACGACAATTACTTCCCCCGCTAAGCCACTCGACTTGAGTCCAATCTGAGCCGCCTTAATACAAGGGCCCACTGATTTTTCCTCGTTCAAACAAGGCATTACAACTGAAACTTTCATTTTACCTTTCTAGCATAAATTTCCAGACCCTCTCCTAAATTTAACTTATTTGCGATATCAAATATCGGATTCAAAAGTAAGTTGATACATGATTTTATCGAACTTTCATTTTCTGTTACTGATGCATCCGAAATAATTTGCTTGTTATTAGACTTCCCACATGTCTTTCCGCTAATTACCTCATTTAAATATGGCTTTAGAAAATAGCTCATTAAAGACTTAAAAGCGTAAAAACCAGGTTGGGATCCAGTTCTAGTACCAATTACTTCAAATCCATTTCGTTTTAATACGATGCTTAGGTTTTTTGCACTAAAGTAGTTAAGATGTTCTGGAAGGGAATACATACTCCACTGCTGCTTACCCAACTTTGCCCAAATACTATCAGCATTAGGAAGAGTGATTGCAATCACACCCGTATTTTTTAGTACTCTCGAAGAAAGCCTAAAAGCGTCTTCAGGATTTCTAAGGTGTTCAATAACATCATAGAAAGCAATCACGTCGAATGAACTTGGTGGTAACTTAACGTCTTCCACCGTTCCAAGTATTGTTTTGACACCAAGATGTTTACTTGAGTTTTTTACTCCCCATACTGAAGGCTCGACGCCAAGAACGTCCCACCCTCGAGTTTGGGCAACATCAAGAAATAACCCTCCAGCGGATCCTATTTCAATTAGTTTTCGGCCTGATGTGAATTTCTCCAACATCTTTATTCTAGGCAGGTAGTTTTCTTTTAGTTTTTCTTTATTGCATAGATAATTTTTCAATTCTTCTTCTCCAGCTCCAATAAAGAAAACTTTCTGGCCTTTATAGAAATCATTTAACTGCTCCTTAGAAGGCCGCGGGTTTACAAAAACGAAGCCACAATCAGTACACTTAAATATTTTGTAAAGCTTTAAATCAGATTTTTTTGAAACGAAAAGAGGATTAGTTGATTTTTTAAATAGAAACTTAAGCTTCGACTGGTAACAAACAGGACAATTTTTAAGGACGGTGTCATTAATAAAACCTGGCTGTAGAGATGAGACCAAGATGTTTTTAGATCCAAAGTTCATCGCAATGTCACTCCTTTTACAAAACCTAAAATATCTGCCAGATCGTTAGTTATAGTTATAAATGGTGAAAGAATCCAAGTATTTATAGATCGGTATTTACGAAAAACCCTCCGACCCCGCCGGATAAAATATAAAGCTGCCAAACCTAAAGCAAGGAACCAAAATCCATTAAAAACCATTGTAGTACCAAAAAAATAAATTAATATCTTTCTAAGATAGTTTGGCCAATGGATCAGATCGAGCCCGTCACCTATTGCGTAGTTATAATATTGTTTGAAGAATTCCTTTAAATTAGGTCGCGGACGCCAGTAAACAACCGCTTTAGGAGCGAAGGTAAATTTATATCCAGCTTTCTTAAGAGCCAAATCGAATGGGGTATCTTCGTTATAGCTAGTGTGTTCTGGATAACCCCCAACTTTAGCCCAAGCTTCTTTCTTAAAAGCTATTGACCTGCTTGACGGAAGCCAAGTTTTCGGATCAATTTTATCGTGATCGGAAAGCATTTGAGTTGCGCTGACTTTCTCGAAAAAAGTTTCAGGCTTGATCTTGAAGAATCCGCCAACGGCCATTGTTTTTGGATTCTTCTCAAATGGCTCAATTAAATACTTTAGCCAATTCTTGTCTGCGATTGTCCCAACATCTGTAACTGCTATTATTTCGCTCTTGGATGCCTTAACCGCCTCATTCCTTCCAACCGATCTGTTCCCTGGTTTTATTACAAGCTTAACTTTGGGGTTACTTTTAGCTACTTTCTTAATCAAATCGATAGTCCCATCATCAGAATTTCCATCGCAGATAATTAACTTTTCAAAGCCGTACGATTGATTTAAGATTCCTTGAATAAAATTTTCAATCGTATCTGCCTCATTTCTTTCAGTAGTTACGACCGAGACTTTTAGCCTACTTCCCTGCATAAAGCACCTCCAATTTACTTGCTAATTTATTCCAGTCGTATTTATTTCTAACTTCTTTACATCCAGCAAGACTAATCTTTTTTGAGAGATCTCGGTATTCAATAGCCTGAGTTATCTTTTGTCTGAGGTCTCGGTAGTTCCCAGGTTCAAAAAGATAGCCTGTTTTTCCATCCTTTATCAAATCTGGTATTCCTCCGACATTAGCACCAATGACAACTTTACCTACAGCCATAGCTTCTGCAAGGACTATTCCAAAAACCTCTCCTCTGGTAGGTAAAACAAAAAGATCACAGGCATGGAAAGCTGATAGCACCTCTGACCTAGAAAGCTGATCGAACTGGACAGCGCTTTCAAGCTTTAGCCTCCGAACCATTCTTTTTAGTTCCTCAAAGTATCGTTCGTCACCAACAGGACCAACTATGAGAGTCTTGGCCCTTGTTCTTAAGCTAGCAACTGCTTCTACTAGGATATCTATCCCCTTAGCTGGAACTATTCTTCCAACAAAAAGTATTAACGGTTCTCTAGGTGAGTATCTATCTTTAAACTGTCTAACCTTCGTATTACTAACTTTATCCAGTTCTTCAAGGTTAACCCCGTTTGGGATAACTAGTATCTTCCCTTCCGGTAGGCCAACTATAGAGGCAAAAGCTTTTGCCTCACTCGGGGAAACGGCAATAAAACGATTAACCTTTTTCAACTTCGGGATAAGAAATATTTTCCAATACCACGGCGTTAACTTAGTTTTAAAAGCTTTTACTAAATCATCAGGGCTAAAATGAGCTGTTACAAAAATTTTACAACCGAGTTTTTTGGACACTGAGTAGGCCTCATCAAAATGCTTTGACGGAATTGAATGTACATGAATAACATCGAAATTACCTTTTGATAAATCTTCGTGTATTGGACCAAACTCAACCTTCTGAGCCTGAAATCTACTGTTTGTAAATCTTCTATCTATAAATTTTCCTGGATATCGTTTGACTAAAACACCGTTGACGACCTCTCTTGTAATCTTAACCCGCCGCTTTCCCTGCAAATCCTCGAAGTCGCTCGTAAAAACTTCAACAGTGTGGCCAAGACTTACCAGCCTTTCAGATAAGTTCTTAACGTGACTCTCAACTCCTCCGATAGCTGGGTGGTATAGGTAACAAACTTGCGCTATTTTCATCCCTTTATGAGCTCACTTTCAATTTGTTCAGATATTTTTGCCAAGGAATGTCTCTGCTTGAGAACATTTTTTGCGTGCAGTACTATTTTGTGCGACAAATTGACATCAGATAATAATTTATCTATAGACTTAGTTAGATCTAGCCAATCCCCTGACTCAAAAAGTAGCCCATTAACTCCGTTCTCAATCCACTCAGGTATTCCACCTACTCTGCTTGCCACAACTGGTATCCCTAAATTCATTGCCTCTGCCAATACAAGGCCAAACGCTTCTGGTTCGGGATGATAATTTCCCTTATAGTCGTAGTAAGTGGATGGAAGGACAAAGACATCAGCCGAATTGTAGTAGTTGAGAAGCTCTTCGTCAGAGACAAACCCCGCTAGCAATACTTGTGATGTAAGTCCTTGTCTCTTGATAATTTTCTCTAAGTACTCCCGAAAAGGCCCCTTTCCAACAATCACAGTTTTGATATTGCGATGTTTCTTGGTCAGAGCTTGATGTGCCTTTATCAGTATGTCTATTCCTTTACTTGGCAGTAACCTACCAACGAACAGTAAATATTTATACTTTGTATCTGCCATTACCTTCGGTCGCCGAAGACTCGCCGATTTTTTGTAGAAGCCAAGATCGATTCCATATCTGATCACTACAGTCTGCTCTGGTCGTAAATAGTTTTTAAAAAAGTCGGCAGCATACTGATTAGGAAATATTACTTTGGTAACTAACTTGGCATTAATTTTCGTTAAGATTACAGCGCTCTTATTTATATCTGGCCGAAATCCTAAATATTGAACGAAGAAAGGTTTCCCCCTTAATTTGGCTACTATGCCAGTAATGGTAGTGGTGATAGTTGGGAGTTGGTGACTAAAGTAAGCATCGTACCCACCAAGCAAAAGCCTAAAAGGTAGTAGTGGTGAAAAAGCATATTGAACAGACAGTGGCTTTATACTAGTCAAGTAACGTATTTCCCAATTACCCTTTACAATATGTGACCTTTTTATACCTGGCTGCTTAGCGGTGAAAAATGTAACGCGATGGCCGTCCTTAGACTGTTGGAGAGAAAGCCGGTAAGGGTAAGTTTCTCCTCCACCAGTAACCATATCTGAAGCTAAACGGGGAACATTGTCATCAATTGGCGCTGAGTATGGATAAGTGTGAGCGATCCTCATTATTTTGTTGCAATGAGCAGTATTGCTCCGTGTGGTTCGCCCTGACTAGCTTTATAACTAAAGGTTGGCTTGAGCATCCAGTAAAACAAACTTATTATTGGTTGCTTTCCAGTTAGTTCGGCAAGACCTTGAAAAACTTTATAGACACGGAACTTTCTCCAACCAGTCACAAATATCTGATCAATGAAATCCCAGCGACGTTCGGTTTTAAACGGCATATAATACTTAAATTCGACCGATGAAAAACCGGCTTTTTTCATTCTTTTAGTCCACTCGTCGGAACTAAAGTAATTAAAATGCGATTGGCGCTCATTTTTTTCCTCAACATATTTTTTGGCCAATTTCATACTAAACTTCGACCACAGCTGGTAATAAAACAGTCCCTCACCATACCGATCTGTCAAGGTCGTAATAACTAATTTACCTCCAGGTTTAAGGACTCGGTTAGACTCCTTGAGGACTTTATCTATTCCTTCAATATGCTCAAAAACGCAATTACTAAAGATGGTCTGGAAGGATGAGTTTACATAAGACATTTTTCGAGCATCGCCTAAGGCTAGGTTCTTATAGATTTTCTTTTTTTTAGCTTTTTCAATGTCCAAAGGATTTATATCGAGACCTGTATGAAGTACTCGACCAGGGAACGCTGCCTCAATAAACGAACCGTCACCACAACCTATATCTAGAACTGGATCTTCCAAATGAATCTTCGAGACCAGCTCCGCTTCAACAGCCCGCCAAAGTGCCATCGCTGGATTCCAGTAAAACTGCTCGAGCTGCTTATAAAGGTAGTCACCGTTATTACTTTTTCGCATTACTTCTCCATTGTATATAAGTGTTTAACAAAGAAATATATTAAGTATGGAATACCTATTAATGAGCTAGCTAACCAAGCGAACGCTCCTCCTACAGCACCAAACTTTGGCACTAATAGTAGGTTAAGAGTTAACGCCACTAACAGCTGTATATAGTTCAAGCCGGTAAGTACCTTCGGCTTTCTCCAGGCATAAAAATAAACAGATATTGGAGCTGTATATAAAGCTAGAACGTAACCAATCAATAATACATTGAAGATAGATGCCGATTCTATATATTTATCACCAAAAAAAAAGTTCATAAGGGTTCCTGAAAGAAAAAATAATGGTAACGATGCAACAGCTAGCACTGACGACGCTTGAAACACCTTTTTTGCCGACTTAATAAAGTTCTCTTTGCCTTTTATCTCACTTAAGCGAGGTAAAAAGACGGTACTAATTGCTGCAAATAACAGTGAGAATCCTAAAGCGAATTGAAAAGCTGCCGAGTATATTCCTACATCATGGCTACCCTTGAAAAACTGAATAATAAAAAGTTCTAACCTTCCTGATATTGCAGTCGCCAAAAATGACAGCATCACCCATTTACTAAAGTGGAACATTTCTACAGCTAAAGCCGATTCTCGGGAATCCTTAAACTTGATAAAAATAGGTCTAACGAGTGTGAGGCCAAGTACTAACCCAAATATTGGCGCTAATGAGTACACAATTATAGAGTTATAAAGCCCTAAAATCCCCACTAAGAGAAGTACTACAACAGCCAGTAATTTAAACGAAGATAAGAAAATATTTATTAGTGAATAAGTAAGGAATCGCTTCCTAGCTTGTAAAATCATAAAAACGATTGCGTTAGTTGAAGTAAAAGCTGCCCCGATAAAACTTATTCGCACTAGAAACTCAGCACTCGGATCTTTTATAGATAACCAGTCGGAAATAATTGGTGTTATAAGAAATCCGAGAGCAATAATCAAAACGCCTATTAATAGTTCTGCTTTTATGATCAGGCTCACTAATGATTTCTTAGTAGAAGGATCTTTTGTTGAAGAATACTTATTAACAAAAGCAGATCCAATACCAAAATCCGTAATTCCTGCCAAGATTACAATAATTGCAGTTAAAATTGAAAAATTTCCAAATCCTTCCGGACCCAAAGATCTCGATATAAGAGTTAGTGCTATAAATCCAAGTAGCGCCGAGATTAGATTGCCTGTGAAAACCGTTGCGGCGGATCTTCCGGTTGGGGAGAAAAATAATTCGTAAAGTTTGGAGACCATAGGGTGATGTCTTTTAAAGGCCCCACTCTTTTCCGATACAGGAAATTATTCTAGCGGCAGATTTCCCATCCCCATAAGGGTTACGGGATGATGAGGTTGCCGCATAGTAAGAACGGTCTACTAGTAAGCGTTTAGCTGAGTTATAAACTTCTTCTTCCTCCACCCCAGCCAATATTAGTGTTCCCGCCTCAACCCCCTCTTGCCGTTCAGTTTCTCTCCTTAGGACTAAAACCGGCTTATCTAAAGCAGGTGCCTCCTCTTGCAAGCCCCCAGAGTCGGTCATAATAAAGTGGCTCTGCTTCATCACCCCAACCAAATCCTCGTAGTCTAAAGGATCAACCAGGTGAATGCGCGGATGCTCGCCTAAAATCCTCTTTGCCGTCCGCTGAACGACGGGATTTAAATGAACAGGAAAAACCACTTCCACATCCTCATGGTCGTTAACTACTCTTCGAACGGCCCGATGGATTTGCTCCATAAATTGCCCAATATTTTCCCGCCGATGGGTAGTAACAAGGATTACCCGGCTGTCTTTAAAGTTGACGCTTTCCAAACGTTTGTCTTTGAACGGTGTATCCCTGTTGGCTACCTCGAGCAGTGCGTCAATAACGGTATTGCCCGTCACAAAAATCTTCTTTAGATCTTTTCCTTCTTTTAATAGATTCTGACGATTTAGTTCAGTGGGAGCAAAATAGTAATCAGCTATGACATCGAGAAGTTGTCGGTTCATTTCTTCGGGAAACGGGTCGTACTGGCTGTAAGTGCGGAGTCCCGATTCAATATGCCCAACAGGTATCTTCTGGTAGAAGGCGGCTAAAGCTCCCACCAAGGCGGTTGTTGTATCTCCTTGAACCAAAACCAAATCCGGCTCTTCCTTAGCAAAAACTTCTTCAATCTTTCCCAAGATGCGCATTGTCACTTGGGACAAAGTTTGTTCAGGTTGCATGATATTTAGATCATAATCGGGCTTTATCTTAAAAATTTCCAAAACCTGATCTAGCATCTGGCGATGCTGACCGGTAACAATCACCCTTGAAGTAAAGTGGGGATTTTTCTTAAGTTCCTTAATAACCGGGGCCATTTTAATGGCCTCCGGCCTAGTCCCAAAAACGGAAATAACCTTCTTTTTATTTTTCGGCATAGGCCGCTCTTATTTTACCTCACCAGTAAAGTAAAAACTTGAGCAAATTGCTTTGGCAAGATATAATCGATCAGAACCGAACCCATAGAAAGGAGAAAGTGTTGAGCAAAACAGCGCTAATCACAGGGATCGCAGGACAAGATGGGCGCTATCTTGCAGAACTTCTACTTAGCCGTCCGGACGAGTTCGATGCCGTCTACGGCATGATCCACACCCAAAAAGCAGAAGTCGTGGAAGCACTGCAGGCAGAGATTCCGGAACTCAAGTTCGTTGATGGGAGCCTTGCTGATGAAGGATCGCTCCATGCCGTGATTCGCAAGCTCAAGCCCGATCGCGTTTACAACCTCGGAGCTTTAAGCCATGTGGGCAAGTCCTTCGAAAGGCCGGTGGACTACATGAACATTAATGCCGGCGGCCCAGCGCGCCTCTTGGAAGCAATTGCGGCAGAGCATCCATCTGCACGGTTTTACCAAGCCAGCACCTCGGAGATGTTCGGCAAGGTCCAGCGCACTCCGCAGGACGAAAACACACCGTTTGCCCCGCAGAGTCCTTACGGGATTGCCAAGGTCTTTGCTCATTACTACACGGTAATGATGAGGCGGCGCGGACTTTTCGCCTGCAGCGGCATCCTCTTTAACCATGAGTCACCGCGGCGCGGGCTGGAGTTCTTGACCCGTAAGGTCACCCGGGCAATTGCCCGCATTGCTCTCGGGTTGGATACCAAAGTTAGGCTCGGCAACCTCCACAGCCAGCGTGACTGGGGATTTGCCGGCGACTACGTCCGAGCGATGTATTTGATGCTTGAGCAAGCCGATCCGGATGATTATGTCGTCGCCACCGGCGAAACCCACTCTGGTATCGAATTCGTCGAAAACGCTTTTGAGGCCGCCGGGA
>Ga0209542_10009080_pt1 | contig 18344 bp, 18 predicted proteins | sample RifCSPhighO2_01_FD_184028 | JGI IMG/M metagenome (GOLD analysis project Ga0209542, IMG submission 184028) | Soil microbial communities from Rifle, Colorado - Rifle CSP2_plank highO2_0.1 (SPAdes) (version 2) | ecosystem: Environmental > Terrestrial > Deep subsurface > Rock core/Sediment ...
CCGCATCGACTGCATCCTGCACGATGCGATGGAATTGCCCAAACACGCCGCCGCCGCCATCACGGCGCGCATCAAGATTTTGGCGAACATGCGGCTCGACGAACACCGTTTGCCGCAAGACGGACGCTTCGGCGCGGAGAGTGGCGGCGAGAAAATATCTTTCCGCGTTTCCATCCTGCCGACCTACTACGGAGAAAAAATCGTCATGCGCCTTTTGCACGATTCCATTTCGGGCTTCACGCTCGAGAGCATCGGATTCCACGGGGGAGGACTCGAAGGCATGCATGAAGCGATGCGCAAGACGACGGGCATGGTGCTCGCCTGCGGACCGACCGGTGCGGGTAAATCCACGACGCTCTATACCTTGCTCGATATCGTCAATACGCCCGATGTAAACATCTCGACCATTGAAGACCCTATCGAATACCAGATGCCGCGTATCAATCAGACGCAAGTGCGGCCGGAGATTGGCTTCACTTTTGCCAACGGCCTGCGTTCTCTTGTGCGCCAAGACCCCGACATCGTGATGGTAGGAGAGATTCGCGACAAAGAAACGGCTTCGCTCGCCATCAACGCCGCGCTCACCGGTCACCTCGTCTTCTCCACACTGCACACGAATTCCGCGGCTGGTGCCGTAGCGCGCCTGCTCGACATGGGCGTCGAGCCGTTCCTCCTCGTTTCCACGCTCGCGCCCGACAAGGAAAAATATGAACTCTCGCGCGACGAGCAAGCACAACTCGACCACATCATTGATACGGGAACCGTCTTGCGCGCGCTCAAGGAAGAAAAAGCCGTTGCCGCCGACGCGACATGGAAAAACGTCTCGTTCTACCGGCCGAAAGAAAATGGCCAGACGCCATCGGGATACTCGGGGCGTGTGGGCATCTATGAAGTATTGCCGATGACCTCGACCATCAAGGAGCTCGTGATCAAGAACGCGACGGGCGACGAAATAGCAAAACAGGCGAGAAGCGAAGGCATGCTCACGATGAGCGAAGACGGCATTTTCAAAGCGGTACAAGGAGTTACCACCATCGAAGAGGTTTTGAGAGTGATAACCGAATAAAAGTATCGGGTATCGCGTATCTTGTATCGTGTATGATACGGAACTTTACGGACCTGGAGGCATGGCAACAGGCCCACAGGATTGCGCTTTTTGTCTACAAAATAACAAGAAAGTATCCTCGCGACGAAGTATTTGCGCTAACAAATCAAAGCAGGCGAGCTGCGGCATCCGTTGGCGCGAACATTGCGGAGGGGTTTAGCAGAAACACGAAGAAGGACAAGGTTCATTTTTACACAATTGCACGCGGCTCGTTGACCGAGTTGCAGAACCACATTCTCCTTGCGCGCGATCTCGGATACGTTGCCGCAGCCGACATCGCCGAAATTATGAAAAGCAGTGAGTGGACAGTACGGCTTATTGCGGGGCTCGAACGTTCGGCATCAGATAAGAATTAGTTTTATACACGATACGCGATACAAGATACACGATACTCGTTTCCCCCGCGTTATACTTTACAGTAATGAAGTTTACCTACACCGCAGAGAAGAGCGACGGCGAAGTATACAAAGGCGTTGCCGAGGCGGCCGATCGGTTCGAGCTCTACAACATCGTGCGCCAAGAAGGGGGCGGGAAAATCATTTCTCTCGAAGAGACGGGCGAAGGCAATTGGCGCTCACTTGCGTATTGGAACGCGAAGCTCTCGCGCATATCCGAGTACGAGAAAATACTTTTTGCCCGGAATTTAGGGGCCATGCTCGGAGCGGGATTAGCGCTTGCGCGGGCGCTCGCGGTCATCGAGCGTCAGACCAAAAACCTGAAAATGTCCCAGGTCGTCTCACAGGTGTCCTCGGATGTCCGGCGCGGCGAGACGCTCCATCAGGCGCTCGCGAAGTTCCCCCGCGTCTTCTCCAAGCTCTTCGTCGCGATGGTCCGTGCGGGCGAAGAGGGCGGCAATCTCTCCTCCTCGCTTTCGGTCACGTCCGACCAAATGGAGCGGATGTATGACCTGAAGAAAAAGATACGGGGCGCACTCATCTATCCCTGCATCATTTTGATAGCCATCGGCGGCATCGGCACACTCATGATGACGCAGGTCGTGCCGACCCTGGCGCAGACATTCAAAGAAATGAATGCGGATCTGCCTGCTTCCACACAAGTGGTCATCGGCATCAGTAATTTTCTCGTGGAATACACGACGGCAGCGCTCGGCATCGTCATCGGGAGTATCGTCCTCATCTATATTGTCGCTCACACCCGCGCGGGCAAGCGCGGATTGGATTTCTTCTTCCTGCGCATTCCGCTCATCGGGACGATGGTGCGCGAGGTGAACGCCGCGCGCACCTCGCGGACGCTCGCGTCGCTCCTCTCCTCCGGCGTGGATGTCATCACCTCTCTCGAGATCGTCGGCGAAGTGGTACAAAATTCGTATTTCAAGCAGGTCATCAAGGAGGCGTCCGCGGGCGTGGGCGCAGGACAGCCGCTCTCGGCCGCATTCATACGGCGCGAAGACCTCTACCCCGCGTTCGTCGGAGAAATGATGGCGGTCGGCGAGGAGACCGGCCAGTCGGCCGAGATGATGAAACGTCTTGCACTCTTCTACGAGACCGAAGTGGACCGCAAGACAAAAGACATGTCTACCATCATCGAGCCGTTTCTGATGCTCATTATCGGCGCCGCGGTCGGATTCTTCGCAATCTCGATGATAAGCCCCATTTACTCGCTTTCGGAAACCATTTAGCAGCTTCCAGGTGCCAGCTGCGAGCTGCCAGCAAAATTCAAAATGCAGAACATCTTAACTGGAAGCTGGAAGCCGGAAGCTGGAAGCTTCGCACAACGCGGCGTGACACTCATTGATACCGTCGTGGGTACGTCGCTCATGCTCCTCGTTTTTGTGGGAATTTTTGCGGCGTTCCAGCTATCAGTTGATGTTGTGACGAACAACAGGGCACGCGCAGGCGCTATCGCGCTCATGAATGAGCGCATGGAGTACGTGCGCAGTCTCGACTACGCCTCGGTCGGCACGGTCGGCGGCATCCCTTCCGGCCCCATTGCGCAATCGGAGTCTGTCACGCTGAGCGACGTTCCGTACACGCGCCGCACCACCATACAATATACGGACGACCCGGAGGACGGCGAGAACGAATCAGATGAGAACGACGTCATCGTTGACTACAAACAAGTGCGTATCGAAGTATCGTGGAGTTCGCGCACGGGAGAGCGCCGCGTACTCATGGTCGCGCGGGTCGAGCCTCTGAACGGGGAAGAGGTGGATTGCGGCACGCCGTGCGGCACGCTCCGCATAGACGTCTTGAATGCAGTGGGCGGGCCGGTCCAGGGCGCACAGGTGGACATCGTCAACAGCAGCATTGTTCCGGCGATAGACATCACGACCTATACGAACGTAAACGGAAGGGTCATTCTTGCCGGCGCTCCCGTCGCATCGGGGTATGAGGTCACGGTGTCCAAGTTTGGCTACAACAGCGCGCAGACCTATCCCTCGGACCCTGAAAATAACCCGAATCCGACGCCTGCTCACGCGGGCGTACTTCAAAATCAAACGAAGACCGTTACGTTCGGATTGCCCGACTCCGGCATTGATCAGTTGTCCGCCAAGACAATCTACACATTCTCCGCGATAGATTACGAAACGTGGGACGAGCCGTTTGCCGGTACAAGCAAGATTGCCTCATCGACCGATATTGCGGTGTCGGGCGGCTCGGCAGCGCTTGCGGGCTTGGGTACGTACGCGGAATGGGGCGAGTTGGAGTCGGTCGCGATAGGGCATGCGTACCTCGCACAGTGGCGGGAATTCAGTTGGAGCGGCTCTACCCCCGCAGGCACCAGCGTCGCCTTCCGGTTTCTCGATGGGAACCGCGCCCTCATTTCTGATGCCGTATTGCCGGGGAACGCCCAAGGGTTCACGTCCTCACCCGTGGATCTATACGGTGTTTCGACGAGTACCTACCCGAGCATTATCGTGCGCGCGACCTTGACGGGAGACACGGAGGTAACACCGGCCGTATACTCCTACAGCGTTCTGTACGACTTTGGTCCCGTGCCTCTTCCAAACGCGCGGTTTGACATGCGCGGTGAAAAACGGATTGGCACTGATCCAGCAGTCTACAAATATGACGAGGAGGGGCTCCAAAGCAACGCACAAGGCGCGCTGCAACTGCAAAACATGGAGTGGGATACATACGCCATCACGATTCCCGCAAGCACCGGATACGGCCTCGCGCATGCGTGTGCGCCTCAGCCCGAGTATCTTGCTCCAGGCACTTCGCAGAGCACGTATCTCTACCTCACGCAGTCAACAAACGCGCTCACGATTGCTGTTTCGGGCGGGTCCGGCGAGTTTGTGCCGGGCGCAACCGTTGCCATTTCCGGCTCTCTGTATGCGGCGACTTCGACGACCGGTTCGTGCGGACGCGCGTTCTTCTCCGACACTCCGGCGGGGAACTATGCGTATCGGGTGACGGCCCCAGGGTACGCGGCTACGAGTGCAGCAGTCTCAGTCGCCGGGCTCACCGAGCAGCCCGTCGAACTCACGCCGCAATAGTATATGCGCCGCTCTCACGGATTCAGCACGCTTGAGACCCTCATGTGGATCGGCATGTTCGTCTTTACCATGGGAGCCGTCATGTCTTCTATTCTCTATTTCTACCGCGTAAACACGGTCACTATCAATCAGGCGAGCTCAGTTGCCTCCGCCCAACATGGGGTTGATAAGATAGTGCGCACCATCCGCGAGGCGGCGTTTGCGAGCGACGGGGCGTATCCCGTCATCTCGCTCGCGGACAACCAATTCGCGTTCTATGCGGACGTGGACGCCGATGCGTTCATAGAGAAGGTACGCTACTATTTGAATGGCACCACCATCGTCGAGGGTATCGTGAATCCGAGCGGAGACCCGCCCGCGTACACGGGGGCCGAGGCGACATCCGTCATTTCCGATTACGTTCGCAACACCGCCGAGAACCTCGTGATGTTTACGTATTTCGATGAAGACGGCGCACAAGTCACGAATTATGCCAACACCGCGGACGTGCGGTTCGTGACCGTAAACGTCGTTGTAGATATCGATACAATCAAATTACCCAACCCGTTCTTTCTACGCTCCTCCGCCGCTATGAGGAACCTATCGGGACAATGAGTATGAAAAGAAAAAACCGTATGGAGTATGGAGTATGGAGTATGGAGGGGGGAAGCCCCGGGAAATTCGTCATACATTCACGCCATACGCCATACGCCATACGCCATACTTCACGTGGCATAACCACGCTCTTGGTCGTCGCGTTTATGGGTATTTTCACGCTCATGTTGGGCGGGCTCGTCGGCTACGCGCTGGAGCAGGCCAAGTATGGTCGCGCGCTCCACGCGCGTGAAGAGGCGCTCTCTATAGCAGAATCCGGCCTCGAATATTTCAAGTGGCACGTTGCGCACAATACAGCAATCCGCGAAGACGGCACGGGCCTTCAATCATCGTATTCGTACACGGTGAATGATCCCGAGGGGGGCGAGCTGGGGAGCGCCAACATCACGACGAGCGCGTACAAACAATGCGGCCGCGTGCAATGGATAGACGTCGAATCCGAAGGGACCTCAAACGCCGACACGCGCTTCAAGAGAGTCCTCGCGGCGCGCTACGTGCGCCCCGCCGTTGCAGAGTACGCATTCGTCACCGACAGCGGCGTGTACTACGTCTCAAACGTGACCGGGCCGGTCCACGGCAACAGCGGCGTTCGCATGGATGGCACGAACAATTCCATTGTTTCCAGCAAGCTCGGCGCGAATGAATTCTGGTGTACCAGTTCGTACAATTGCAGCCCATCGCAGTGGAAGAACGGTGTCTTTGGCAACGGACCCAATAGCGGGCTCTGGCGTTTTCCCGTGAGCGAAATAAATTTCACCACGATGCTCAATGATACGACGCCGCTCCAGGGCTATGCCAATGCGGACGGACTCTACCTCTCGCCGACGCGCGCGTACCTGAACGGCGCGGCGCAGGGAAGCTCATTTCCTTCGGTCGGCGGCAGCGAGTCGAAGGGTTTTCATGTCGTATTCAATTCAAACGGTACCGTAACAGTGCGGCGCGTGACAAGCACCAATTCTTTGTCGAATACGTGGATTCCGCCAGGAGAGTCTCCAGAATGGACCAAGATTACCGACCGTCCGGATATCGCGAACGAGACTACGGTGGGCACATACACCCTTCCCTCCGATTGCGCGCTCATCTACTCGCAGGCGAAGACGTGGTTGAGCGGAACGGTGTCGGGCAAGATAACGGTCGTCGCGGCGGATCCGGGAAGCTTCAATCCCGATATTCTCCTCGGTGGGACCATGGTTGTATCGGAAGGGAACATCGGCTACGCGACGACCGACGGCACGACGGGGCTCACCGCAATCGCGGAGCATGGGGTGCGCTTCGCGAACAAGGTCCCAAACGACATGTCCATTCGCGGGGTCTTTGTCGCGCAGAACGGTTTTTACGGCAGGTACTATTACGGATATTCAGGCACCTCGTATAACATCCGCAACTCGCTCACGCTAAACGGCTCGGTCGTCTCGAAGTTGCGCGCTAGCGTGTGGTACGGAGATTCTGGCTTTGCCAATCGCTACACGACGTATGACCGCTTGCAGGCCTTCACCCCCGCGCCCTTCACGCCCTCCGCGCGCGTGGACTACGGCTACGTCCTCTGGCACGAGAAATAATAGGTTGCAAAATACCGGATTTCTGGTCTAATGCCGATGACCCGAAAGACCTTCGGGCATCAAGGAGAATCCTGATGAAGTTGAAATTGTTCTCTGCCGCCAGTGTGGCCGCGTTCGCGGCTTTCCTGACGGTTACTTCGGCGGTGGCGCAAGTCGGCCCACCTCCGCCCCCAGCCGTGGCAGCTGACACGGCGGATCACGGCGGCAACAAGTACAAGTTCGGCACAGCTGCTTGGATGCAGCTGGGCGCGACCGTCGTCGGCGATGCCATCCTCTACGCCGGAGACGCAAAGCCGTCCGACTACTGGATTTGGAATATCGGATCTGCTGTCGCCGGACCGCTCGGCGGCGGCGGTGGACTCGCGTTATTTCAAGAAGACGACGGTCTGGTCACCAACCTGGTCAACGGCACGTTCAAGTGCCAGCCGGGCGATAAACGCGACCGGTGCAAAATCTGGGTGCAGGAACACCCGGTTAAGTTCACCAACAAGAAAAAACGCTGAACGGCCTGCGCCGTTCCCGTCTTAAAGCGCGCCGGGGACCCCAGTCCCGGCGCGCTTATACTTTGCTATAATCCAGTCACATGAAATCCATCGTCATTGCCAATTGGAAGATGAATCCGCCCACCATGCGTGATGCGAAGAAGCTTTTTGATGCGACGCGCAAAGCCGCGGAGTCCGCAAAAAATGTGACGCTCGTCGTTGCCCCTCCCGCAATCTTTTTGCGTGACTTGCGCGCGCGGTACAAGGGAAAGAGAGTTGCATTCGCGATACAACAGGCGAGTGCGGAGGGGAGCGGCGCGTATACGGGAGATATTTCTCTGCTGCAAGCAAAAGATGCAGGGGCACAGTATGTGATAGCGGGTCATTCGGAGCAGCGCGCAAAAGGGGAGACGAACGAAGCTGCGGGAAAGGTAGTGGCCGCCGCACTCATCTCGGGCCTCACGCCCGTTCTTTGCGTCGGTGAACGCGAGCGCTCGCAGAACGGCGAGCATTTTACTGTAGTAAAAGAGCAGCTGCGTGCGGCGTTTGCGGATGTCGAGCCGGGCAAGGTCACGAAAGTGCTCGTCGCTTACGAACCGGTCTGGGCGATAGGCGGGGAAAAGACAATGAACCCGCGCGACATGCACGAGATGACGATATTTATCCGCAAGACGATAGTCGGCATGAAAGGCGAGGCGGGTATGAATGTGAAGATATTGTACGGAGGCGCAACGACGGAATCGAATGCGCTCCCGATGCTCCAAGAAAGCGGTGTGCAGGGTTTCATCGTCGGGCACGTGAGCATCGACGCGTTCCGTTTCGCCGCGTTGTTACAAGCTATCAAAACCCCACAAGTCTGACTTGTGTACGGAAGTCAGACTTGTGTAAACGTATGAAATGCATTGATGAGATTCCTGCGGGAGAATTAAAAGGGAAGCGTGTTTTACTGCGCACGGGCATGGATTTGCCTGTGGATGATGAAGGTAACGTGTCTGACGTCTTTCGGCTCGAGCGTTCGCTTCCGACAGTTGAGTTTCTCGCGAAGTGTGGTGCGCGAACGATAATCGCATCAAAAGTTGGGCATAAACCGAAAGATAAGATTTCGATAGCACCCGTTGCAGAAGCGCTTAAAAAGTATGTTCCCGTTGTTTTCGTTCCCGACCTTACCGGCATTGTGGCGCAGCAAGCCATCCACGCAATGAAAGACGGAGAGATGATAATGATTGAGAATTTACAACGCGACGCGCGTGAAATAGCAGGCGATGATTCCTATGCGAAAGAACTTGCCGCACTTGCAGACATATATGTTAACGATGCTTTCCCGAGCGCGCATCGCGGGAGCGCGACCATGGTTGGTGTGCCGGAATTTCTACCGTCATACGCGGGGCTTCTCATGCGTGACGAGGTACGGGAGATAGATGCTGCCCGCGCGCCCGAACACCCCTCCCTCGCTATTCTCGGCGGCGCAAAATTCGAGACGAAAGCGCCGCTCATCAAATTGCTTCTCGAAAAATACGACCATGTGTTCGTCACGGGCGCTCTTGCCAATGATGTGTTCAAAGCTCGGGGGCTTCCCGTCGGCCGCTCGCTCATATCCAAAGAATTGCCCGATGCATCTATCTTGGAGCATCCGAATTTTCTTGCTCCCATCGATGTGACCGTCGAGAGACCCGACGGTCAGTCGCATGTGAAAAAGCCCGAGGACGTTGATGCGGAAGACAAGATAGTAGATATCGGACCCGATACCGTCGCGATGCTCGCGCCCCATATCGCAAGCGCAAAATTCATTCTCTGGGCGGGGCCGACGGGTATGTACGAAAGCGGCTACATTCACTACACGCAGGGAATCGCGGAGTTGATAGCGAAAAGCGGGGCACAAAAAGTAATCGGCGGCGGCGACACCATCGCCGCGATAGAAAAGACGGGCGTAGCACAAGAGAATCTCGGCTTCCTCTCGACGGGCGGCGGCGCAATGTTGGAATACTTACTCAAGGGAACGTTACCCGGCATCGCCGCGCTCGGCTAGTGGTGGCGTTGGTAAGAGGGAAGGGTTGAAGTCGTCTATGGGTTATGAACATAGGCAATTAGCAGCGCTCACTTTATTTCATGAAGAAAACCCTTGCCGGAGGAATTATTGCGCTCTCGTTTATGGCCCTTGTCGTGGGCAATGCGGCTCCCGCGTCCGCCCTTACCGTTGATGAAATCCAGACGCAAATCAGAGAATTACTCGCAAAAGTCGCCAGCTTACAGCTCCAGCTTAGAACCACCATCGACGGGACACGGCCGGTGGACCCGACGGTTACGCCGACACCAAACAAACACCGGATTTGTTCAATACTTGCACGCAATCTTTCACAGGGAACGCAGGGCGATGACGTCCGGGGCTTGCAGGAATTTTTGAATGCAGAAGGGTACCTTTCCGTGGGTGCGACCGGCTACTTCGGCCCGATGACGGCGCAGGCCGTAGCGAGATGGCAGGCCTCCGAAGGCGTTTCTGCCGTCGGCGCGTTTGGCCCGATGTCCCGCGAGCGCATGAGGATGTGGTGCGGCAACCCGCGTCCGCAGGCATGCACGATGGAATATACTCCCGTCTGCGGTGCAAAACCCATCGTGTGTATCACGACGCCGTGTAATCCCATCCAGCAAACCTACGGCAACCGTTGCACGATGCAGGCGGACGGTGCCGTGTATCTCCACGACGGGGCATGCCGTGGCGATTCCGGCAATAGACCGCCGACGATTTCTTCCTTCTCCGGCCCGACAACGCTTGCGGTGAATGTTTCCGGCACATGGACGATACAGGCGAGCGACCCGGAAAACGGGCAGCTGGCCTATTCGATTACGTGGGGCGATGAGCGGATTTTCCCCATGCCGATGGCGAGCATGGCCGCGCGCGAGTCGTTCGTGCAGACGACCACCTTCGCCCACGCCTATACGTCGAGCGGCACGTATACGGTCACCGTCGTCGTACGGGATTCTTCCGGTCTCGAGGCGAGGACGAGCTCGACCGTCCGCGTCGGGAGCGAGCCGATTTATTGCACCATGGAGTATGCCCCCGTATGCGGACAACCGCCGGAGCCCGCGTGCCGCTACTCGATACCCGCATGCATGATGCCGACCCCCGGTCCGCAGACCTATGGAAATCGCTGTGCGCTTGATGCTGCTGACGCGACCTTCCTCTACAGCGGCGAGTGCCGCTAGAGCATGTTTGAAACCGCTGAACTGGAGCGAGAGGCCGTGTCCCCTCGGAACCTCCCGCAGCCGACGAGGCGAGGATTAAGGATTTTTCAGCAGGAAAATCCGGGTTCCGAGGGGACATGGCCTTGAAGCGTAGGTTTTCAAATACGCCCTACTGAACCGCGAGAGCCGCACGAAGTTTGTCTCCCATTTTTGCAAATTCACCTTCCGCATAGGGGCGCCCCTTCCAGAGTGAATGCGGGTCGTCTTTGAATCGCGGCATGACGTGTACGTGCGCGTGAAATATTACTTGCCCCGCGCCGGCACGGTTGTTCATGCCGATATTGACGCCGTCGGTCTGGAGCGCCTTCTCGAGCGCATGGGCGACGGTGCGCGATGTGTCCATGACGGCCGTCCAATTTTTCTCATCAATGTCGAAGATGTCGGTCGAGTGTTTCTTTGGGATGACAAGCGTATGTCCGGGGTTCACGGGGTTGATGTCGAGGAACGCGAGTGTCTTCTCGTCCTCGTACACTGTCTGCGCGGGGAGTTCGCGCGCAACGATTTTGCAGAACAAGCAATCAGAGGCCATGTATGAAGTATAGGGTATAGAGTATGGAGGGACAAACAATCGTATCGACTATGTTCGGATAGTATCGAAACCGTCGCCTCGCAAATTGATAATTACATATATATATCACTCAATTCACAGGTGCTATTTCGCCAACATATACCCACGGCAAGGTAAGACCTTGCCGTAACTTCTGTCGCCAACCTACACTAAAACTACGCTATAACGTGGTCTCGATGTTGCAATCTATGAGGCCTTTTCTGCCATGAAGTCGAAGACCTGTTTCATCATCGTCGCGATTGCGTCGTCCTCAATAATGACAGCGACGGGATTTTCTCGTGCGTATGAAACAATCGCGACCTTGTTGTCGTAAATACTAATATCACCCTCGAAGTTATATTTCTGTGGAAGGAATTTTGTCGTTCGAAAATACTTTTCGTCATCGGCCTTGCTTCGCTTGCCGCCCTCCGTTTCCGGAACGAGGTCAATGCAATGGATACCGAGCCGCGTGCGTTTTTTTAGGAAGTATTCAACCCACGCAATATCAAAATTAGCATATACGGCATCCATGCCGGTTATTCCGCGCAGGATTTTTTCATTGTTATTCACCAGCACATCTTCATATGCCTGCTGCATCCCTTCCCGCCCTTCGAAGAACTGGACCTTTGGTAGAGCGCGTCCCTTGGACTGCATAAGTTTTATCTGCGGCACAAGTTCGGCAAGTTCGCGCTTACTTTCTTCGAGCGCATCCCGACGGCGTTCCACATAGCTCGGTAGTGATTCCGGGGCAATCGACTGGTATCGGAACGCGCCCTCTTTTTTCACCCTGGACGCAAGACCCTTATCGACAAGTTCTTTGAGGATGTCGTACGTCGTCGTGCGATTCAGCTTTGCTGCGCGGGCTATAGAGGCGACTAGCATCGAGCCGCCGTTTTCGAGAAGCACACCAAGCACCGCCGTTTGCTTGCCAGTGAGGCCGGTGTTTTCCAAGGCGCTTTTGAGGATAGGCAACATGGCGTTGTGGAAATACACCGACATTTTATACCCAAATGTCTTGACTGTCAAGCAAATTATGGGATTATTTCGGCGGTCAATAGCGACAAGGAAGGTCAAATAGAGCAAACCAGAGGAGACGTCACATGCCACTGTTGGGCTTGCCTCCGATGCAGGAGCCGCTGTTCGTACTAGTTCCGCTTGCCGCATTCTTAGTGTACCTCTTGTATTACGTGGCACGCGGGCGCTGAAAAACTACATCGCAAGGTGATGATGTTCTTCTACCATCCAACTCAAACCGCCCAAGGAGGGCAACATGCGTCAGGAATCAAAGATTTGTAAGGCACCGTGGGGTTGCAAAAAGCCAACCGCGAGAGAGGCCGGTCATCATGTCCGACACGTCGCGGGCTTACCATTCTGTCGTGACTGCTATCAATACACGTTTGAGCAGGCGCACAAACGTAATTTGTCCCCAGCCCAGTGGCCGGAGCTCATCAAGACGCTTCCTGCACCCCTTCTTCAACCACCTGAGTACGAAATGCGTTGCGGGGGACCGGGATGTGGCGAAGTCCTCCCAGCAAAATCTAAAGCGAAGATACGTCGCTTTGTCGGGCGTCGACTGGACGGTAAAGGTATTCCCGCTTGTCGATCCTGTTATCAACGGGCATTCGAATACATGGAAGCGCATTCAGGATTGACTCACGAGGAAGCATTTAAAAAAATGCCACCTCGGCAACGAAGGACGTCTTGATAGTTACCCGCGCGGATCAGATGACCCGCGCGGTTTCTTTTTGGAATGATAGAATCCGAGTGATGGAAATCTCGGAATTGGTGCGGACCTTGCTCGCGAAGCGCGGAGTTGAAAATGATGCGGACGTGGCGGCGTTTTTGAATCCCGATTACGAATTGCACACGCACGACCCGTTCCTATTGCAGGGGATGGATGTTGCCGTGGCGCGATTGTTGTCGGCGATAGATGCGGGTGAGCGCATCGCGGTATACGCGGATTTTGATTGCGACGGCATTCCCGGCGCGGCGTTGCTCTCCGATTTTTTCAACAAAATAGGATATGAGAATTTCGAGGTCTACCTGCCTCACCGTGATAGGGAAGGGTATGGATTTCATACGGAGGCAATTTCTGCGCTCGCGGCACGCGGAGTGAAACTCATCATCACCGTCGACGTCGGTACGACTGCGGTTGAGGCGGTCGCGTACGCAAAGGAAAAAGGAATTGATGTCATTGTGACCGATCACCACGAAATCCCGGGAGAACTTCCCGAGGCGGTTGCGGTGATAAATCCGAAGCGTTCGCCATACCCCTTCCCGCATCTCTGCGGTGCGGCGGTCGCATTCAAACTCGCGCAAGCGACACTTGTCGAAGGCAAGCGGCGCGGTAGCGAACGTTTTGCGAACGTTTCGGAAGGTTGGGAAAAGTGGCTCCTCGACATGGTCGCCATCGCGACCGTTGCCGACATGGTGCCGCTCGTAGGAGAAAATCGCGTGCTTACACATTGGGGCATTCAGGTATTGCGCAAATCGCCGCGTCCCGGCATTCGCGCTCTGTGCGGCAAATTGCGTCTTCGACAGGAAGAACTTTCCGAAAGTGATATCGGATTCTCCATCGCTCCGCGCGTGAATGCCGCTTCGCGCATGGATGAGCCCGACTTGGCGCTGCGGCTCCTCGTCACACGCGATGTCGCCGAAGCCGAGATGTTGGTTGCGCAACTCGAAAAATTAAATACGAAGAGAAAGGGAGTGGTCGCGAGTCTGGTAAAACAGGCACGGGCTCATGTAAAAGAGCGATACAAGGACGGCGACCACGTCGTTGTCTTGGGCAGTCCCGAGTGGAAGCCCGCGCTTCTCGGCCTTGCCGCCAACTCTGTGATGTCGGACAGGGGCGGCGTCGTATGTTTGTGGGGGCGTGATGTGAACGGGAAGCTCAAGGGCTCGTGCCGCTCGGACGGCGAAGTTTCTCTGCTCGACCTTTTTGAAAAAGCGGGAGATGTGTTCGAGGAATACGGCGGGCACGCCGCTTCAGGCGGCTTTACCGTTTCACACGAGCAGGTACATCACTTGCCCGAAGCGCTTGCGGCGGCGAGCAAAAAGCTCGCCGCCGCCCCGAGCAACGTCGAGGGGCATGAACACGACCTTGTCATCACGCTTCCCGAGATGTCCTCGGCGCTCTTTAAGGAGGTTTCTCGTATGGCGCCTTTTGGCGTCGGTAATCCGAAGCCGCTCTTTCTCCTCGGCAACACCACTATCGTGGGCGTGAAGCGTTTTGGCAAAGAAAACAATCACGTCGAGGTGATGCTCGAATGCAGGGAAAGCGGAATTTCCGCGCGGGCGTTTGAATTCTTCAAATCGCCCGCCGATTTCTCGCTTGAGCCCGCGCCCGGGCAATTCGCGAATCTGCTTGCGACCATAGAGCGCGATTCATATCGCGGCGGGCTCGCGCTGCGGATAGTGGATATTGTCGCGGCCTCCTGAAGTGCTACACTCTCCGTATATGAACATATTTTCAGGGTCAGCGTGCATTCGTTTCGGGTGGGAGACTTTTAAGAAGCGACCGTGGTTTTTTATCGGCGTCTTTCTCGTCGTCGGTATTTTATCGAGCGGAGGACGTTTTCAGTTGAACGATACCAACTACGGAGCAGCGACGATTGCGCTCTTCATTATGGCAGGTATTGCGTTTGGCGTCATTTCGATACTCGCAAAGATGGGTGCGACACAACTCGCCTTGAAAGCACACGACAACGCCGAGTCGGCGACATTCGGTGATTTGTGGGCCCCGCATCCGTTTTGGAAGTTTGTCGGTGCCAGCTTTGTAGTCGCCATCATCGTTGGTGTCGGACTCATCTTGCTCATCGTGCCGGGAATTATCTGGTCGTTGCGGTATCTATTCGTCCCGTACCTCATTATGGAGCGCAAGCTCTCGCCATTCGAGGCACTGAAAGAGAGCGCGCGCATCACCTACGGTCACAAGTGGCAGCTCCTCGGGCTGCTCGGCCTCACCGTGCTCATCAACATTCTCGGCGCCATCCTGCTCCTCGTGGGGTTGCTCGTGTCAATTCCTGTCTCCGCGCTCGCGATGGTACACGCGTACCGCATACTTTCCGGTCAGGCGGCTTCGACGTCACAGCAAACCCCGACGGCGGCGTAATGAAAAAGATCATCATATACACCCCGGTAGTACAACGCTACGCGTTGACTACGGGGCAGGCGGACGGCGGTAACGAACTATGCGGAAAATAGTCATATATACGGATGGGGGTGCGAGAAATAACCCAGGGCCCGCGGGGGCGGGATTTCTGATATTCGAAGGAGAGAAGCTACTCTTCGAAGGTAAACAATTTTTGGGAAGCCAGACTAATAATTGGGCGGAGTATGAGGCCGTCGCGCTTGCTCTCCATGACGCAAAAGCTCGCGGGCTCGGGGGACGGGAAATAGAGGTGCGCATGGACTCGAAGCTCGTCGTCGAGCAAATTCTCGGCAATTGGAAAATAAAAGAGCCCTCGCTCAAACCGCAGGTCGCCAAGGTCCGCGCACTTCTCGCGGATTTTTCCAGGTATCATTTCGTCCACGTGCCGCGCGAAGAAAACGCGGATGCGGACAGGCTCGTCAACGAGGCGATAGACGAAAGTGCGTGAGGTGCTTGTAAAGGAGCGGTATGTTAAAATAAACCCATGACGAAAGACCAGGTACGAGGCATTTTGGATAGGATACTCGCATGGTCCGCAGAGGACCAGAAGAAAGTTGTACGTTTTGTAAGAGAGGTTGAAGTACGGCGCGCGGATGACATCACTGATAGAGAATGGAAGGTTATTGAGAAGCGCGCTGCGCGGTCGGATTTGGCGACTGCTAAAGAAGTTGAGGAACTTTTCAGCCGCTACGAGAGGGCATGAACGTTCGATTTGAGCGCGGTGCACTCTCCGACCTTGAAGAGATTTTTGAATATGTCGCACGAGATAGTCCTAAGGCAGCAGCCCGTCTGGTCGCTCGTATTCGTGGATTGGCGGGTCGGCTTGCCGAAACACCGCATATCGGAGCAACCACGCGAAAGAAAGGATTTAGACAAATCCCCGTAGGCAACTATTCGATTGTGTATGAGATTAGGGTACGCACGGTGATTGTCCAGTATGTGCGTCACGGTGCGCGTCGGCGACCGTGGGAAGGCGAGCGGTAAGTGAAAACGAGAGATGTTAGAATATTTTGATATGACCTTCTCTTCCGAACCAACATCCCAGAAAATACCCGAGCCCAAAACATATGAAGAGTTTGCTCAAAATCTTAGACCAATAAGAAACCTCAGGGAGTTCAAGGCGGAAGATACAAAACTCGAAGCCTACATTGACCGTATCGAGGCGGTGTCTCCGGGCGGCAAGGCGGACATTTTCGACCCTGATTTCTGGGTTGCCTATAGCGGATTTACGAAGCAGGTTTGGAATGATGAGTTCTTGCCGTTCGTCGGTAAGGGTGCCGAAGCTCAGGATAAAAAAATAAAAGAAAGTACGAACTATATATTTTCAGGACATGCAATTGTGTTTAGTAGCGGCGAACAGATTGCGCGTCTTAAGTATCGGACTTTTCTGCATACACCAGAGGATGCGGGGATTTCTCCCGAAGTCCAAGTGCTTGTTAAACAATGTCTGCCTAAATTTTTTAGGGACCAAGATAATTATCGTTGGAATAACTTTACTCCGGATATTTTGGTTGATTTGGAACGAGAACGGTTAGAGTATGTTCGGCAGCTTGAGGAACATCCAGATTATGAAAAGTTTCGTGCCGCAACAGAGAGCTTTAGGGTGCTGCACGTCTTTTTTAAAAACATACGATATAACGCAGATGAGTGGTTCTCAGACATAACACAGAAGTATCTCGAAAAACATGGCTTCAATAACCCTGAATTTAACGCAGATATTCAAGGATACAAAGATGAATTGGAAAAAGTAGTGGCCACTCAATTTGAAAATATTAAAGATGATGTCTTTTCGAATATTTTTAGGAAGAAGATGGATAAGGGCACGATAAACAAGGCCAAAAGAGAGCCTGACGAATTGTTAAGAAAGATAATTATTGCTGCGCCGTTGGGTGAAAGCTTGTCGGCGGATAGAATCGTAGGGGATGCGAATCATTATTCAGACATGAGTATAGATATATTTAGAAGTGGTAACGGGTAGTTACGGGAATAAGCCGCTTTTTCTTTGGTAACCTTCTCTCATGAGTGCGAGGGTACTGTGGGTATTGGTCGGAGGATTCTTGACGGGGGTTTTTGTGCGTTCATTCATCCTCGTGCCGTGGCCATTCGCGGCTTTTTTGTTTTTACTCTCCCTCGCTGCGCTTTTCCTCGCACACTTTGAACGGTCAAGATGGCAGCAGCTAGTAATTCTCTCGGTTGCGCTCATCGCATGCGCCGCTGGGATTCTTCGCATGGACACGGCGACGCTAAGAGGTAATGCGGAACTCACCGCACACCTGGGAGAGACGCTTACTGTCGAAGGACTTGTCGTGGACGAGCCCGACGTCCGCGAGGGCGGCGTCCGCATTCACGTACAAACTCATGGCGTTGGAATACTCGTGCAGGCACCTCCGCATACGGAAGCGCGCTACGGGGATATCGTCCGCGCCAAAGGCACGCTCGGATTGCCCGATAAGTTCGATACCAATCTTGGACGGCAATTTGACTATCCGATGTATCTCGCCAAGGACGGGATTTTGTACACGCTCTCATTTGCACAAGCAGAGAAAATCGGCGAGGGCAAGAAAAATTATCTCAAGGCTGCGGCTCTGTGGACGAAGCAACAATATTTACAAGGATTACAGGCGGTGTTGCCGGAGCCCGCATCAGGGCTTGCGGGCGGCATCACGGTGGGGGATAAGCGCGGAGTGGGGAAAGAGTATTCGGACATGTTTATTACAGTCGGACTCATCCACATCATCGTGCTTTCGGGATACAACATAACCATCGTGATGAATCTGGTCGGGAAATTGCTTGCGAAAATGTCGCGCACGGTACAGGTCGCGTCGAGCGCATTCATAGTCGTGTTCATCGTTCTCATGGCGGGCGCTGCGCCGAGTGCCATGCGCGCGGGCGCCATGGCACTTTTGCCGCTCATCGCGCGCATGACGGGGCGCGTATACCTCGCGCTCCGCGCGCTCGGCGTCGTCGCTTCCGCAATGGTTCTCTGGAATCCGCTGCTTCTCGCTTTCGATCCCGGTTTTCAACTATCCGTCCTCGCCACGCTCGGGCTCGTCCTCTTCTCGCCGATATTTTTCGAATGGCTGCCTTGGATACCCGAGCGATTCGCGCTGCGCGAGATAGCCGCCTCGACGCTCGGCACGCAAACGGCGGTATTGCCGCTCCTCTTGTATCAAAACGGCATCCTTTCGCTCGTCGCACTTCCCG
>Ga0209542_10009081_pt1 | contig 18343 bp, 19 predicted proteins | sample RifCSPhighO2_01_FD_184028 | JGI IMG/M metagenome (GOLD analysis project Ga0209542, IMG submission 184028) | Soil microbial communities from Rifle, Colorado - Rifle CSP2_plank highO2_0.1 (SPAdes) (version 2) | ecosystem: Environmental > Terrestrial > Deep subsurface > Rock core/Sediment ...
CGATTGTTGCCGAGCTCACTCGTGCGGGCGCAATGGAATATACGATCGTTGTCTCGGCTCCGGCGTCCGAGCCCGCGCCTTTGTGGTACCTCGCGCCCTATGCCGGAGCAGCTATCGGAGAATATTTCATGCATAAAGGTGAGGACGCGCTCATTATCTACGACGACTTGTCAAAACACGCCTGGAGCTACCGCGAACTCTCGCTACTGCTTAGACGCCCGCCGGGGCGCGAAGCATATCCCGGCGATATTTTCTATCTCCATTCGCGGCTTTTGGAACGCGCAGCGAAGCTTTCAAAGGACCTGGGAGGCGGATCCTTGACCGCGCTTCCAATTATTGAAACGCAATTGGGCGACGTATCCGCCTATATCCCGACAAACGTCATTTCCATAACCGACGGGCAAATCTATCTTGAGCCGGAGCTTTTTTTCCAAGGAAATCGACCGGCGGTCAACGTCGGACTTTCGGTATCGCGCGTCGGCTCCTCGGCGCAAACAAAAGCAATGAAAAAGGTGGCGGGCCGCCTCCGGCTTGAACTTGCGCAGTACCGCGAGCTTGCCGCATTCGCGCAATTTTCGTCCGAACTCGATGAGTCAACCCGCAAACGCCTTGAACGCGGCCGCCGGCTTTCGGAAATTTTGAAACAGGGCGAGCGCGAGCCAATCCCGTTTGAACAACAGGTTGTCCTGATCTATGCGGGAACAAACGGATATTTTGATGCGATTCTTCCGGAAGACGTAGAATCCCGCGCACATGCCCTTCTCGATTACATCGGGAAAATGCATGACAAGGAAATTCTTGCGCCCCTGCGCGAGACCGGGGAATTGACAAAAGAAATCGAGGAAAAACTCAAGGCCCTGCTTAATCAATTTCTAAAATTCTAGTCATGGGTTCGGCGAAGATAATTAAATCGCGGATAAAATCGGTTCGGAATACCTCGCAGATCACGAAGGCAATGGAAGTGGTTTCCGCAACAAAAATGCGCAAAGCGCAGGAATGTGCGATCCACGCGCGCCCGTTCGCCGTTGCGTCCCTTGAAATGCTTGGAAATTTGATGTCGCGAACCGAGACGCAGCCAAAACTCCTTGAGTCCCGCCCGGTGAAAAAATCATTGCTCCTCGTCGTAACCGCTGACAAAGGCCTTGCGGGCGCGTTTAACTCAAACGTTCTTAAGGCGGCCGAGTCCTGGATCCGCGCGAAAGAAACCGATAATCGTCCCTATACGCTTATCGCCGTCGGGAAAAAAGCAAAGGAATACTGCGAGCGTAGGAAAAAGCCGATGCAAGAGCATTTTCTCAAATTCGGCGACTACGCGCACCTTGACGAAACGCTTCCGGTTGCGGAAACCGTAATCCAGGGATTTGTCCTCGGCGCATGGGACGAGGCAGACGCCGCCTACACCCATTTTCGAACAACGCTCAAACAAGAAACGGTTTTAAAAAAGATTCTTCCGGTGACCAAAGAGGGGATCGAAGAAATTGTGCGCGCGATCGTGCCGGAATACGGAAAATTTTCGGAAATTGAAAGTGGAAATCACCCCCAACTCCGCTATTCATACGAATACATATTCGAGCCCTCACCCGAAGCAATTCTCAATGATTTGGTCCCCCAGCTTCTCCGCATGCAGATCCACCACATAATCCTCGAATCAAACGCGTCCGAGCACTCGGCGCGCATGGTCGCAATGAAGTCGGCGTCAGATAACGCGCGGGATCTCATGGGCGAGCTTACGCTTGAATTTAATAAATCCCGGCAAGCCGGGATCACGAGAGAATTAACAGAGATTACTACGGGTACTGAAGCGCTTAAAAATTAACAGAGGGACCCCAGATATAAACAAGCTGCTTCCAACCACGTACAGAGCTGACAGTATTTCCGAACTTTCGATTATGTGATGGAATAGGGTACCAACGACCACCGCAACAAACGAACAAGCAAGAAGAGTTGTCACGAGAAGAACTTTTTCGTTCATTACCGGAACCTCCAATGTTCTACAAATAGTTTACTAAATCAACCAACAATGTCAAAAGGAACAATCGCACAAATCATAGGTCCCGTCGTCGACGTTGAATTCGAGGAAGGAAAGCTTCCGAAGATTTTTGAAGCGCTTACGGTATCGCGCGGTGCCAGAGACACGGTCACGCTCGAAGTCGCAAAGCACATTGGCGGTGCGCGCGTCCGCGCAATCGCGCTTTCCTCAACCGACGGGCTCACGCGCGGAATGGAAGTTGCCGCAACCGGCGAGGAAATTTCCGTTCCCGTAGGCAAGGAAACCCTCGGCCGCATATTTAATGTCCTTGGCGCGCCAATCGACCGCAAGGACTCGAGTTCATTTCCTAAACGCTGGAATATTCATCGCGAAGCGCCTTCGTTTGTTGACCGCACGACAAAAACAGAGGTCTTTGAAACCGGCATCAAGGTGATTGACCTTCTTGCCCCGTTTGTAAAAGGAGGGAAGGTCGGTCTTTTTGGAGGCGCGGGCGTGGGAAAAACCGTTCTCTTAATGGAGTTAATCAGAAACGTTGCGGAAGAATCCGGCGGGGTTTCGATTTTTGCCGGAGTAGGAGAGCGCACGCGCGAAGGAAACGATTTGTATCGCGAAATGCAGGAATCCGGAGTTATTGAAAAAACCGCGCTTGTATTCGGACAAATGAACGAGGTTCCGGGCGCGCGCTTAAGAACACCTCTAGCCGCGCTCACCATGGCTGAATACTTCCGCGACGAAGAATCAAAAGACGTTCTTCTTTTCATTGATAATATTTTCCGTTTTTCGCAGGCGGGCTCCGAGGTATCCGCGCTTTTGGGGCGAATGCCGTCGGCCGTCGGATACCAGCCGACTCTTGCAACAGAAATGGGCGAGCTCCAGGAGCGTATAACGTCAACGAAAAAAGGTTCCATCACGTCGGTTCAGGCAATCTATGTCCCGGCTGATGACATCACGGATCCCGCGCCTGCGACGACGTTTAGCCATCTTGATTCTACGATCGTATTGTCGCGCGCGCTTACGGAACTTGGAATTTACCCCGCGGTAGATCCGCTTGCATCCGGATCTGTTGCGCTAGACCCGAAAATCGTCGGCGAGGAGCACTACGCCGTTGCGCGCGCTGTCCAAAAAACCCTCCAGCGCTATTCAGAGCTCCAAGACATCATCAATATCCTCGGCATGGAAGAGCTCTCGGAAGACGATAAACTCATTGTGTCGCGCGCGAGAAAAATCCAGCGATTCTTGTCCCAGCCCTTTTTCGTTGCAGAGACATTTGTCGGCAGACCGGGAAAATTCGTGAAGCTTTCTGACACCATTCGGGGATTTAACGAAATCCTTGCGGGCGCGCACGATCAGAAATCCGAAGACGTATTTTATATGAAGGGAGGAATTGAGGACATAACCGAATAATACTCGATCATTCTCACATTCTTAAGAATGTGAGAATGATGTATCGGGACTTTATGAATATGAAACTCGGGATCTACACAATCGAAAAAACGCTTTTTGACGGAGAGGCGGAAAAAATAATTGCGCGCACCTCGACGGGCGAAATCACGGTTCTTGACGGCCACGTTCCGCTTGTCTCCGAGCTTACCCAGGGCGAGATTCGCATCCTCGACCCGGAAAAACGCGAAACGCGCCTCCCGATACAGGCGGGCTTCATCGAAGTCAGGCCTGAAAACAAAATCGTTATTCTCGCGGAACAAAAGTCCGCCTCTTGATTTTTTCGCGAAACGAGCGTAGTATTGCATGCGGCTCCTTCAGGAAAGGATGAACCGTGCAAACACGCGAAGGCCCGGTTACTACTATTGAGTGGCTCACCACGTCTACCGGGGTTCGGTACGGCTACGTGTACTACCACCGCACAGTGCGAAAACGATACAGAGCGGCTCTCGGAACCATCAGATGCATTGACGATGGATTTTGGCGGCCCTATAAACTCGAACTTCGAGATTTTCTCAAGTACCTCTTGGGGCGGCTTGGAACCGACAACCTCGACCCATTTGTGTTCGCCGGCGGAGGACTGGTAATTTCCTCTCCGGAAATGCCCTCGGATCGCGACTTTGTCCTTCGCAATATCGGAATATCTCGACGCCATCACGGCACCAAACTGCTGAAAATTTACAATCATCATGATTGCGCATTTGCAGGGGGATTTGCGAGATTCAATAATGACCTAAGAACCGAGTTCGAGTTTCATTGCCGGGAATTATTCCGTGCTGCCGCGATCGTCCGCGAAGCGTTTCCCGACCTCGAAATCAGACTCCACTTTATTGATTGTGAGGGAGTCATTCGTATCGAAGAACCCAAATAATTTTCCGCCGATAGGCGGTATTTTTTATATTTCCTAGCGAGGCCACACGAAAACTTGTTTTCGTGATTGCCGAGCGACGGAAATTCAAGAAATGCCGTAACATTTCTTATATCGAAACATGGTATGATTTTTAAATATGATTCAAATCATCGGTCATCTCGACATGGACGCCTTCTTCGCTGCGGTTGAGGAACGGGAACACGAATGGCTCCGCGGAAAACCGATTGTCGTAGGAGCTGACCCGAGGGAGGGAAAGGGACGGGGGGTTGTTTCGACCGCAAACTATGAAGCCCGCAAATACGGTATACATTCTGCCCTGCCAATTTCGAAAGCATGGGAGATGTCCGAGGCGGCGAAGAAAAAAGGGCTTGAACCGGCGGTTTTTCTATCTACCAATTTTGCCGAGTATGAAAGAACGGCAGCGCGGATTATGAAAATTCTCAAGACATTTTCAAACACAATCGAACAGGCGAGTATTGATGAGGCCTACTTTGAACTATCAGGCGATTGGAACAACGCAAGACAAATCGCAGAAAAAATAAAAGTAAAAATCAAAAAAGAGGAAAAACTCACGTGTTCAATCGGCATCGGGCCGAATAAACTCATTGCAAAAATCGCGTCCGACTTCAAAAAGCCGGACGGCCTCACGATCATAACGGAGGAGGAAAAAGAATCATTTCTCGAACCAATGACGGTGAGAAAGATTCCCGGAATCGGCCCGAAAACAGAACTTCTTCTTAAGAAATTGAATGTCACGATCGTACGCGATCTCAAAGGATTTACGGAATTCGAGCTTTTCGAGCTCATGGGAAAGTGGGGGAGAGAACTATACCAAAAAGTCCGCGGTATTGATGAATCGCCGCTTGAAACCTTTTATGAATCAAAGTCAATCGGAGAACAGGAGACATTTGATGAAGACACGCGCTCTCCCGACATTCTCATTGCAAAATTAAACGAGATGTCCGAACGAATCTTACAACGCATGGAGCGCGAGGGATTTATTGGGTTTCGGACGATTGCAATCACGGTCCGCTTTGCCGGATTTGAAACGCATACGCGCGCGCATACGCTCCCCGCTACGTCGAAGTCCGAGGCCACACTCCGTTTTGAAGCGCTCAAGCTTTTTATGCCGTTTCTTGACCGCCGCGAGAACCCGAAAAGCAAAAAAATACGCCTCATCGGCGTCCGTATAGAAAAGATTATACGTGATAAACCGCATCAGCCCGTCATATCGGCATAAAACGCGAGATGTTCCTCGATATAGCGCGTCATGAGGAAGCGCTCAATGACGGTCTCGTGCGCATTTTTCCCTATTGCCGCGCGAAGCGCCGGGTCGCCCATGAGTGTTACGACGACACGGGCCGCATCCGCCGGCGACGAAACCAAAAAACCATTTTTGCCGTCCGTAATCTGCGCCCGAATACCGGCCGCGTTACCGCCGACAACGGCCTTTTCCTTCCACATCGCTTCTGTCACCGTAAGTCCGAATCCCTCCCGGATTGATTTTTGAATTACAACGGCGCTTACCGTTCGGATTGCGTTCACCATAACGTCATTTTGCTCGGCATAAAAAATTATTCCGGGATCCGCGCCTGCAAAGCGGCGCGCCTCTCTATACATTGTCTCTCCCTCGGGATCGTCGGACGCATGGGATCCCGCAAGAACAAGCTGAAGATCGGGAATGATTTTCCTTGCAAGAAAATACGCTTCAATCACGCCGATCGGATCTTTCCACGGGTCAAAGCGCGAAATTTGGGTAATACAGGGTTTTTTCAAATCAATCCCTATGGATCTCGCCAATTCTTCCGCGTTTTCAATAGGACGATTTTTTTCGGTAAACGGATCGATCGCCGGCAGTATAATCCGTACGCCGTTCCTGCCTTCGAGCCATGAAGGCACAAATGCGGCATGGGAAAATACCACCCCGCGGTAGCTCATAATTTTGTCGCGCAGAAAATCGAGCGTTTCGGAATGCGGCCGTGAAAGATCAACGTGGATTCGTAAAAGAGGAATTGTGTGCGCGCGTATCGAATCGATTGCAAAAAGCGGATGATAATCGTGAATAAAAACAATATCCGCGGGAAACGTCCGAAAGAGTTCCTCGAGCCCTTTGCCCACGGCCCGCCCCGTATCCTCATAGAGGCGCTTCTCCTCATCCGAGAGAGACGCAGAGGGCGCGCCCTGAAGGAGATTATGCATCTTTTTCGTCACCCAAAAAAAATCCTGCTGTGCGGACATAACGTACCATCTCGAATCAAGCCCGAGCGCGCGCTCGAGCGGCACCTGACTTTGCAGTAGTTCGGCAACGCCACCGCCCTGTGACGATGAATTTATATGGAGGATTTTGATCCTCTGCACCGGCGCCGCATACACCCGAAGATCCTCTACGATATCAGGAGTAAAACGCTCATACTCCTCAAGCGGGGCGGAGGTCGAATGGATTTCTGTTAGAATTTCCATATGTGCTTCTCTATGGTATCATGAAAATTACTGCCACGCATATTCGAATGCGTCCCAAAAAAGTGTTTGAATCGGCCGAATGACTTTTTTCAAAAAGAGCACACAGCTAAAAATCCTTTTTGTTACATCTGAGGAAGCCCCTTTTGCAAAAGTGGGGGGGCTTGGCGAGGTCATGTATTCGCTTCCGCGTTCGCTCCGCGCCTTGGGGCACGACGTTCGCATGCTGATGCCTCGATACGAAACAATACGTTCAACCACCTGGCACCTCAAAATGGCATATGACGGACTGCGCGTTCCTTCCAGCTTCGAGGACAGCGCGCGCCACCTCCAATGCAATGTCCTTTGCTATGAAGAAACATCCGATCCGGCGAGCCCGGTCACCACATATTTTCTTGAAAATCAAGAATATTACGAGTTGCGGTCGAATGTCTACGGCTATCTCGACGATCGGATCAGATTTGGCCTCTTGTCGCGCGGCGCACTCGAATTTTTAAACTTGACGAGGGACTGGAAACCCGAAGTCATCGTCGCGACCGACTGGATGTCGGGTTTTATTCCGAATCTCCTCGCCACTGATTATGCCGACTATGCGCGCCTCGCGGATATTACATCAGTTCTTTCAATCCACAATCTGAATTCACAAGGAATGTTTGCCCCGTATCGCTTCATACCGGAGAGCGAACGCGACGACGGCATCGGCTCGATTCCTGATTTTTTCAATCCTCGGTTTGCAAACTGCAACTTTCTGCGCCGCGGCATCATGTATGCTGACGCAATAAATACCGTATCGCCGACATACGCCCAAGAAATCATGACGGAGGAATTCGGAGAGGGGCTCGACGGACTTCTTCGCGAGCGGCGCTCGCGGGTATTCGGAATTTTAAACGGCATTGATTATACGAGCGTAAACCCAGAAACCGATGAATCCCTTGCGGAGAAATTCAATTCGCATTCCCTTGATAAGCGGCATGAAAATAAGCACGCTATTCAAAAGCAATTCGGTCTGCCAGAAGAATCGAATGTCTTTCTCATTGGCATTGTATCGCGCCTCGTAGAGCAAAAAGGATTTGAACTGCTCAAACCCTTTATGGCGTCTTTTCTTCGTACGACGAAAAGCCAGCTCATCGTCGTCGGAACCGGCGCAGAGAGCCTGATGGACTATTTTCAAGAGCTCTCTAAGGAATTTCCTTTGCAGGTCGGGACTCATCTCCAGTATGATGCGTCACTCCCGCATCTCGTCTACGGCGGAGCAGACGCAACACTCATCCCGTCGCAATTCGAGCCGTCGGGACTTATTCAGATGGAAGCAATGCGTTTCGGCGCGATCCCTGTTGCGCGGCGCGTCGGCGGACTCGCGGATACGGTAATCGATTATCAGCCGGGGGAGAGGAAGGGAACGGGATTTTTATTTTCTGATTTTGATTCGAATGCGTTTCTCATCGCGCTTGTACGCGCCTACACCACATGGCAGCACGCAGACGCATGGAAAAAGATTCAGACACGCGCATTGGAAGCAAATTTTTCATGGGACCGATCCGCGAAAGAATACGCCGCGCTCTTCAAAAAAGCGATCGGATTTCATAAACGGGGAAACGGAGAAAAACAAAAAACCCCGAACGGGCTTGCGCACGATTCTTACGAATGATGATCCGCCGAGTTCGACTGGGTTCATCGATTGCGAGAAAGCCGTGGCCGGAGGGCCATGGAAAAGGGATTCACGGATACGGTGGATACAGTATGCATGCATAACGGCCATAGATAAGATATGTGACGAGGCATTATACGGGCGGCCGCCGACACGCTACGTTGCAAAAGAATTCTTCTCACAGTAATATCTCCATATGGAAAAAAACTACGTCTTTTACCATGAAACCGATCTTGAACACTATACCGCGGACGCCTTCACGGTCCGTTGCGTTGACGACCGATTCTGGAAAGCGTTTAAATATTTTCTCCGCGCCGAGAATATAATGCGTATCGATCCGAAATCGCCCGCGGGAGGCGCAAAAATATTTTCTTCTCCAGAAAGAGAAGAAGATCGCGATTTTATGTTGCGTGAGATTGAGACATCCATAAAGCTCCACGGCGTAAAGCGGGCAATGCTTTTCACGCACCACGACTGCGGGGCCTACGGCGGATTCAAACGCTTCAGTGAAAATCCCGAAGAAGAATATCAATTCCACGTGAGCGAGCACCATAAAGCGCGCGAAGTAATCCGTGAACGATTTCCCGATCTTTCCGTCGACACCTACTTCATCGACGAAAAGGGGATTGTGCATACGCCATAAAGGACTCATAAGAGGCCGCGATACTACCATGACCACACACGACACATCGATGCGGGCGCTTGCCGATCGCCTTATCATGGGCGAACTCACGGGACTCATCCTCTATCGGCAACTCGTGCCGATTGCAGGAGCAGCCGCCAAAAAAACCCTCGCCCTACTTATCGCCATAGAAGAAACGCATCTCTCCTTTTGGGAGAATTTTTTCGGAATTCAGAGAAAGCCGATCGGCGTGTTTCGAAACGCCTTTATTTTTCTCGAGATATGCGTCGCTCGGATATTCGGCGATCGGGCAATTTTTCTTATCCTTGGATCAACCGAAGTTCATGCAATCAATGACTACTTCACCCTGTGGGAGCGCTATCGGGGAACGCCAACCGGCGATGCCTTAAAAACGATACTAACCGACGAGTTGGAACATGAAGAAACCATAATTACCGGAACAACGGCGGGAGGGCTTCGCGGGGAATATATCAGAAATCTTTTTTTGGGCCTCAACGACGGTCTTGTTGAAATTCTTGGCGTGGTAAGCGGGCTTCTTGCCGCATTCGAACATACGTCATCAGTCATCGTCGCCGGCCTCACGGTCGCAATCGCCGGATCGTTCTCGATGGCGGCCGGGGTTTTCGCCGCTGAAAACTCCGAAAACGAAATTATTGGAATCCAGACAAAGAAAGAAAGGATTCTCTCTTCGGATGCGAACGGGGGATCCGTCCAGCGCGGAACGAATACATTCGTTTCCGCATCAATCGTCGGCATTTCTTATTTTTTCGGCGCAATGATACCGATACTCCCAATCATCTTCGGCGGGCAGAGTATACTCGTTTCGTTTTTAGCAAGCGGCTTTATTGTGATACTCGTCTCGACCATCATTTCTTTCATAACCGGAATGAACGCGAAAAAGCGAATATTTCTCAATATCGTGATTCTTTCGCTCGCGATTCTCATCACGTATGCAATGGGCACTATTGCAAAATCCGTATTCGACATATCGATGTAGAAAAGACCCGTGCATGATCCGATTCACAATCCTTAAAGAATCAAAACGCTCCCGGGCGCGCGCGGGCCTCCTCGAAACGCCGCACGGCGCTGTTCTAACCCCGACGCTTGTCCCGGTGGCGACGCAAGCCGCCGTAAAAGCGCTTACGACCGAAGACGCGGCATCCGCGGGTGCGCAAATCCTCATCACGAATACCTACCACACTCATCTCCGGCCGGGCGAGGCGGTGATAAAGCGCGCCGGGGGTCTCAACGCATTCATGAATTGGCCGCGCCCCCTGATGACCGACTCCGGCGGATTCCAGGTTTTTTCACTCGGATTCGGAGAGGACCACGGCGTCGGAAAAGTGCTTTCGGCAAAGAGAAAAAAAATAATCTCTGCGGGGGACCAGCCGAAAAAATTAAAAATAACGGACGATGGGGTGGTGTTTCGCTCATCAATCGACGGCCGCGAAATTTTCCTCGGCCCGAAAGAATCAATCCGCATCCAGGAATCCCTCGGAGCGGATATCATGTTCTCTTTTGACGAGTGCACCTCGCCTCTGGCAAACTACAAATACGTAAAAAAGTCACTTGAGCGGACAAATCGCTGGATTAAAGCATCGCTCGACGCGCGCCGCACGCATCAAGCCCTCTACGGGATTGTCCAGGGATCCCATTTCAAGGATCTGCGCCAAAAAAGCGCCAAATTCGCAAACTCGCTCGATTTCGACGGGTTCGGAATCGGCGGAGATCTCGGCACCGGAAAAGATGTCACCAAAAAAATTCTTTTCTGGACTATTCCACTTTTAGACAAGAGAAAGCCGCGCCATCTCCTGGGGATCGGCCACCTTGATGATCTCGTCCCGATCATCCGAGGAGGCGCGGATACGTTTGATTGCATTGTTCCGACGCGCTGGGCGCGCCACGGAATCGCGTTTACCAGCACGGGGAAACTCAACCTCCGGCAGACGAAGTTTCTCACGGATAAAAATCCACTCGACAAAACCTGCGCGTGCCGCGTATGCGGAACACACCGCCGAAATTATATTTCGCATCTGATTCGCGCCGGAGAAATTTCTGCGCTCTCCTTGCTCACGTTCCACAACCTTTTTTATTACCACGCCGTAATTGCCGGAATCCGAAAAAAAATATTAGACGGTAAACTATAGAACGCATGCACCTCAACCGATTCATCAGCAGTTTCGATTTCTCAAACGCACACGGACTTCTCGAAATAAAAGACGCGGGCACAATCCGGCAAATCACGCGGGTTTTGCGCCTGGGCGCGGGCGACTCCGTCATCCTGGGAGACGGAAACGGCAGAGAGTTTGTCGCAGAAATCAAAAAAATCGACCGCCAAAAAATTTATCTTTTGCTCCGAAAAGAGAGCGGAACCGAGATAAAAGAATCCCGTACGGTCACGCTCTACTCTGCGATACTGAAAAGAGAAAATTTTGAACTCGTTGTCCAAAAAGCGACGGAAATCGGCGTCACGGAAATCGTCCCCGTCCTCACCGAGCGGACGGTGAAAAAGCGCGTCCGGACGGACCGCCTTGCCGATATCGCACGCGAAGCATCCGAGCAATCGGGACGCCGTTTCATCCCGAAAATCCGGGAGCCAATTCCGTTCTCCCAGGCGCTTGATGAGATCGAAAAAGGGGATATCGCGATCCTTTATGACCCGTCTGGAGCATTACTTCCCGGAGACATGCCGATGACGCCCAAGCGAATACGGATTTTTATCGGACCCGAAGACGGATGGAGTGAAAAGGAAAAAACCGAAGCGCGAGCAAAAAACTGCATATGTGCGCGCCTCGGAACGCGCACGCTAAGAGCGGAAACCGCTGCAATCGTCGGCCTGTATCTCATCATGCATTCCTTTGAGGACGAAAATCCGGTAGAATAGGAGTATGAAGACGATCACGCACAGCGGCTCGCGTTTTATATTGCGGCTCGATCCCGATGAAGAACTTTTTCAGTCCCTCACGGACTTTGCCAAAAATACGGGAATCCGCTCTGCTGGGTTTCGCGTGATCGGATCCGCGAAAGAAGTTGTTCTTTCCTGGTATGACAGCCGAGAAAAGCGCTACGAAGATACGACGATTTCTGACGAACTTGAAGTTCTCGCCGTCTCTGGAAACCTAGGAACGCTCGAGAACGCAATCGCCATACACGCCCACGGGTGTGTCGGCGATCGAAATCTCAACGTGAAGGGCGGACATATCAAAAAACTTGTTGTTGCGGCGACATGCGAAGTTGATCTCGTTCTCATCGAAGGGGCGCTTGAACGAAAACGCGACGAGGCGACCGGACTAAACCTTTTGGTATGATGAAAGAACGAATTTCTTTTGACGATTTTAAAAAGCTGGATCTCCGCGCCGCGCGAATTCTTACCGCCGATCGAATCGAGGGATCCGACAAACTCGTAAGAATCGAGATCGACGCGGGGGAGGGGACGCAAACGATTATCGCGGGAATCGGAAAGACGCATGATCCCGCGTTGCTTCCTGGCCGAGAAATCATCGTCGTCGCAAATCTTGAACCGAGAATACTCATGGGGATTGAATCAAACGGCATGCTCCTTGCCGCCGACGACGACGGCCCCGTGCTTTTGGCGCCCGATCGCGACGTCCCAGCAGGCGCCGAAATAAAATAGTATGTATGGCATTCGACCTCGCAGCAGAAATTAAGCAGCGGATACAGGGCGATGTATACGCGGATGACGAAACGAGAAATCGCTACAGCCACGACGCGAGCATTTTCGAAATGAAACCGTCTATCGTTGTATTCCCGAAAAATCCGGATGACATCAAAGCGCTCGTCCGTTTCGTGTCGGAAAAGAAATCCGAGATGCCGGCCCTTTCCCTTGCCGCGCGCGCCGCGGGAACGTGCATGTCCGGCGGGCCGCTCACTGAATCAATATCCGTCGTCTTCACGAAGTACTTTACGAACATCGGAGAGGTAGCGGGAAACCGCATCAGCGCAGAGCCCGGCGTCACCTACCGCGACTTTGAAAAAAAGACGCTCGTCGAGGGACTCATCCTGCCGTCATTTCCCGCCTCGCGAGAGATTTGCGCAATGGGCGGCATTATTTCAAACAATTCCGGCGGAGAAAAAAATATCCGCTACGGAAAGACCGAGCGATATGTCAAACGACTCTGGATTGTTCTCGCGGACGGAAACGAATATGAGATAAAGCCCCTCACCCCCTCGGAGCTCGAGGGGAAACTCGCTCTCAACACATTCGAAGGCGACATATACCGTAAGATTTCCTCCCTCGTCATGGAAAATTATCAGACGCTTGAGCGTGCAAAACCCGCGGTCTCAAAAAACTCCGCTGGCTACGCCCTCTGGAACGTCTGGAACCCGGAGACGAAAATTTTTGACCTCACGAAGCTCTTTGTGGGATCCCAGGGAACGCTCGGACTCATCACAAAAGGGGAATTTGCGCTTGTCCCCGTAAAAAAATACTCAAAAATGATCGTGATATTCCTGCCGAACATTGATCTTTTAAGCGAGCTCACATCGGTGATACTCCCGCACAAACCGGAAAGTTACGAGGCGTATGATGACCACACGCTCAAGCTCGCTCTCAAATTTTTTCCGTCGTTTGCGCGGCTTCTCGGCGTGCGAAGTATCTTTTCCCTTGGGTGGCGTTTTCTTCCCGAACTCCTTCTTCTTATCCGCGGCGGACTTCCGAAATTCATCCTCCAGGCGGAATTTGCAGGAGACGACCTCGAAGAAGTGGATGCAAACGTCCGCCGACTCACGGAGGAAATAAAGCCCTTCGGCGTGCGGTTCCGTGTCGCGGAGACCGAGAAAGACGTCCTCAAGTATAAATTAATCCGCCGAGAATCATTCAATCTCCTCCGGAATCGGATCAAAAACCGCCACACAGCGCCTTTTATTGATGACTTTGTCATCGACCCGCAAAAGCTCGAGGAATTTCTTCCGAAGCTCAACGCGATTCTTTCCCACTACGACCTTATCTATACGATCGCCGGACACATGGGCGACGGCAATTTCCACATCATTCCCCTTATGGATTTTCATGACGAGAACCAGCGGAAAATCATTGCCGAGCTTTCCGAGCGGGTCTATACCCTCGTGTTTCAATACGGCGGTTCGACGACCGGAGAGCATAATGACGGCCTTGTCCGCGGACCGTACTTGAAAAAAATGTTCGGACCGGACGTATACCGTCTTTTCGAGCACACGAAGGAAATCTTCGACCCGCAGAATATTTTCAATCCGAAGAAAAAAATCGGCGTTGACATGGCCTACGCCCTTCGCTATATCCGTAAAGATTGATTACGATTGGGGTATCCAAATGAAAAAGTTTGCATCTCTCACCCAGCAGACAATCATTTTCCTTGCCCTTCTCTCGCTTGCCGGAGGAGCCGCGCTCGGCGTTGTCAAGACGCTAAAAAGCCGCCAAGCGGGAAAAACAGCCGCGCTTTTTTCGCAAAAAGTGCCGGTAGAAGATTTTCTGCCGTCTGAGGAAGAAATTGCGGATCTCACAAAACCCGCGGTTGTCAGAATCGTCCACACGGTAAAAGGCGAGGCAAAAATTCCGTCGTTTTCTTTCGATCCTACCTCGCTCGAACTCATCATTGATCAGAAGAAAATTCTGACGGTGCCCATCGAATACGAAATCACGGGCAGCGGCTTTTTCGTCAATCCATCGGGCACTATTGCGACAAACGCGCAGACGATCTCGGGAGAAACGGCGAAATATCTAAAAATTTCGGAACTCTTCGCGCTCTCCCTTGAGAAAAACATTTTCCTCAAGATCGAAAAAGGGAATCTCCCCGCTCTTGATGAAACGCAAAAAAGCGATCTTGCAAAAAAGCTCCGCACAACCGAGTTTAAACGGATTATCGACGAAAGTTCATTTACCATCACGTCGGACATCAAGGTTTTGAATCCCGTCTCGACTAAAAATTCTTTGCGTGAGCTTGTTGCCGATGGTTTTCCGGCGCGTATCATCCGCTCCGAGGAAAATTTCCTCGAAAACGACCGCGACGTCGCAATAATAAAAATTGAAGGGAGCCGGTATCCCTCGATCCCCGTGGGAAGCGACGCCGCTCTTCCCATCGGCAGAAAGATTTTCGCGTTCGAATTCCCGAAAACAGTGGAATTTAATCAGAAAAACCCCCTCGAGGCGACGTTTACGAACGGAATCATACAAGCGGTCAGGGACTCCCAAGACGGGAAATTCTCGATCTATCAGCTTGACGCAAAAATATCCCAAGAATCTTCCGGCGGCCCCCTCCTTGATGAAAAAGGAAACGTCAAAGGCCTCGTTACATTCGAGACCTCCGTCCTCGAACCGAAAAAAGAAGATAATTTTGCATCTGCAATTCCGGTAGCGGTTCTTTCCGAAGCGCTCAAGAAAATTTCGGTTACTCCGGAGAGCGGCGCATACTATAAAAATCTCTACGCCGGGATCCAGGCGATGAGCGAAAAGCGCTGCAAAGAGGCGCTCGAAAAATTCAGTGTGGCGCGAGAAACACACGGCGCGTTTCTGCCCGCGCTCGTCATAAAAAAATACATCGATCAATGCAATCAACTCATCGAAGCGGGAGAATCGATCGATTCGCGATTTGACGCTATCTATAACTTTTTTGGAACAATGGGGCCTCTTTTCTGGGCGATCATCTTAATCGTGATTGTGGGGGCACTCGCCGTCACGATCGTCATATTCTTCTTTCGGCGGCGCATTGCGCGGGATGAAGAAAAAATGGAAGAGCTCGCGGGGTCCCAAGGGAATCGCGTTCTTCCTAAAACGGAAAAACAGGGAATTTCCGATTCTGTTATGCGGGGCGAATTCGCCCAAAAACGCAAACCCGCGTATCTGGCGTTTCTCACGAGGCGCGAGAAAAAGAAAGACGAATCCGCTCACTCAGACGCCGAATTCGCAGCAATCACATACGTAAAAACCCAGTTCGCGGCCGGATTTAGCGAGGAGCAAATCGTACGCGCGCTCAGGGATGCCGGCTGGCGCGACACAGCAGTAAACAAAATTATCCTTTTCGCAAAAATGAAATAAGGCGCAAGCGAGTGGTATCCTGATGCTGTGATACTTTCGCACCAAAAAAATTCCGCCCATGAGAACACGATAGAAATGGATTAGACGAGAGACGAAGAAATTATATCGGAATGCCCTTTTAAAAAGGAATCCGTTGGCATTGGTTTTCCGCCCTCAATCGTAAGTATTGTCACCGAAAGCGATCCTTTACCCGTTTTCACCAGAAGCGGGTGTTTTTCCGTCTTCGAAACATATCCGGCGGCGCCGTCCGGAATCTCATAGTCAAGCGCTTGCGCCTCATCAATGCGTACCCTATGCGGCAGATCTCTCTCTGGCCACACGGTCCAGGAGCCCGGCCACGGGGTAAACGCGCGGATTTGCCGTTCAATCTCAATCGCTTTTTTGTTCCAATCAATTCGTCCGTCGCTTTTTGCAAGAATTTTACTGAAAGTCACTTTTGATTCATCTTGGGGAATTGGCGTAATTTCTCCCCGAATCCACTTCGGAAGCGTTTCAATCAATAGTTTTGCTCCGGCGTTCCATAGCTCGTTATTGAGTTCTGAATATGATCTACGATTCACTTCGCAAACGACACGCTGGACTATAATTGGTCCGTGATCCATGAGCTCGTCCATTTGTAGTATGGTTACTCCGGTCTCATGGTCGCCGTTAAGAATCGAAAATTGGACTGGTGAGGGCCCTCGCCATCGCGGCAGGAGCGAGGGATGGATGACCAAAGCTCCCAACCTTGGTATTTCGAGAATACGCTTCGGAATTATCTTTCCGTAGGCCGCGACAACGTAGAGATCCGCCTCCGGCAAATCAAGCGCATATCCCGCGGGCTTTAACGTCTCCGGCTGATAGACCGAAATTTTTTTCGACTCCGCATAGACCTTGACCGGCGGGGAAGTAAGAAGTTGCTTTCTACCCGCGGGTTTATCCGGGGTCGTTACAACGCCGAGAACTCGAAAACCGGCCGCAAGAAGCGCGTCAAGCGAAGGAACCGCAAATTCCGGCGTTCCCCAGAAAAGAATTGACGGCGAATCATTGTTGGATTTCATCTTCATCTATAAGATTTTTCGCTTTATCAATAAAGAGCGTCCCGTCCAAGTGATCGAGCTCATGCTGAATGACGCGCGCAAAAAAGCGAGCAGTACCCCGCGTGAATTTTTTTCCGGTTTCGTCATAGGCCTCGACGATAATTTTTTCGAATCGCTTTACGTCGCCAAATTTCTTTGGAACAGACAAGCACCCCTCCGCGCGATCAATCTTTGTCCGCGATCTATTCAGCATCTTCGGATTTATGAATGTGTAGTGTTTCCACACGCGCTTTTCGTACGCTTCTTCCTCCTCGCCCGCATCGGTGAGGATCTTTCCCCGCCGAACGCTCTTTCCCTTCTTTTTCTCCGCGCGATCAATTTCCTCCGCTTCCTCGGAAACAATAAACAAGCGCACGGATTCTCCGACTTGGGGCGCCGCGAGTCCGACGCCGTTGGGCGTATCCGCGAGCGTAGCTTTCATATCTCCGATGAGATTCTGAATCGCCCTCGACGAAATAGATCCGACGGGAACGTCTTTTGACGTTTTCCGGAGAACTTTTTCAGGAATTTTTACGATCACCAATTTTTGGGCCATTTGTTTTTTTCTTTTTCTTCTTTCTCGGTTTTCGTTTAAATTTTACTCCCGGCCGCTTTGCGAGCCCCTTCAAGGCCGCAAAAAAATATTTCCCGTGGGCTTCAACGGGGAGATCCGCTTTTTCAAGGACGCGGCGCGCCAAAGCACGCAAATCCGACTCGTAATAGATTCTCGAAATGCCGAGATACGCCGCAAAGCGCTTGGGCTCGGAAAGCATTGTCGAAATATCGTCCGCAAGGACGTGCTCTTTTGAATGCAAGTGCTTATTGGGCTCAAAACGCATATCGCCACAAAGATATCATATTTTCGGCATATTTCAAAGAAATGTTTTCTATGGCATAATAATGAAGTAATTCTTATGGTGAAACGAAGAAAACAAAAGAAAAAATCAGAGTCCATCCATTTCATCGGGGCGGGCGGCATTGGCGTTTCCGCGCTTGCGAAATACTTCCTCGCCCGCGGGGTTTCAATAAGCGGATCTGATATTAAAGAAACGGAAATCGTAAACGAGCTTCGACAACTCGGCGCACGGATAAAAATCGGACTGCACAAAGCTCAAAACATTCCTCTTGGAACGGCTCGCGTCATCTATACCGCCGCAGTACGAAAAGAAAATCCGGAATATAGAGAGGCGAAACAAAGGCGACTTC
>Ga0209542_10009082_pt1 | contig 18340 bp, 24 predicted proteins | sample RifCSPhighO2_01_FD_184028 | JGI IMG/M metagenome (GOLD analysis project Ga0209542, IMG submission 184028) | Soil microbial communities from Rifle, Colorado - Rifle CSP2_plank highO2_0.1 (SPAdes) (version 2) | ecosystem: Environmental > Terrestrial > Deep subsurface > Rock core/Sediment ...
GGCGGCTTTCTCATACGCGCGCGGTTTAAACGGAACATCGTCCATTTCAAGAAAAACTGCAAAGTTACTGAGTAATTGCACGACCTCTTTATTCCTCATACCTCCAGTATACCAAGTTATCCACAGAGCAGACTTTTGTCCGCTATGCGCCACGGTGTATAATAATAACAGAACGAAAAGGAATTAGAGCTGAAAAGTGAAGAAGGGCCCCAGTGGTCCTACGCCTCAAGCGCGAACCCCGGTGTTTAACACCAACCAGCCCGACCCTTCACTGGTCACTCTAGCTCCCACGTACCTCGTACAACACGAAACACACGCAACACCTACCCAACGCGGTAGGTCTTTTGCTTTTTGGGGAAGAAAAAAAGACCCCACGCTATTACAAACGGGAAGTTCTCTGTAGTTAGAGCGAGAAAAGCTGCTGTTGGGGGTTTACCTCAACTGGTTTTTTATTTTCAGGCGCGATGGCGCCGCCTTGAACCTCCTCGATAATGCGCGGGAGCGCTTCGAAACTTTTGGTGAGCGTTTTAAGGACTTCTGTAGAGCGCAGTGCCGCCGCAGGGTGAAAAAGCGGCACGACGATGTGCCCGTCCACATGAAATATTTTTCCTTGGTCTCGCGTAATTTTTGCCTCCGGCAAAAAATAATTCATCGAGAACCTGCCAAGGGGGACAACAACGCGCGGGCTGATAATGTCTATCTGCCGCGTCAAGAACGGCTTATATGCCTCGATCTCTTCGGGGAGCGGATCACGGTTTTCCGGCGGGCGGCGCTTGATGATATTTGTGATATACACGTCCTCCCGCTTCCATCCTATTTTTTGTATAAGTTCCGTAAGAAGCTCGCCTGCACGCCCGACAAACGGCCGCCCGAGGCGGTCTTCATGAAAACCGGGCGCCTCTCCGATAAACATAACCTGCGAATTGATATCCCCTTCCCCAAAAACAAGATTTGACCCGCGAAGCGGGAGTGTATCATCTGCTTCTAGCTCTTGTTTGAGCTCATCGAGAAGCGTTTGTTTCTCCTGCAGTTCCATACTATTTCAGTCTCGCGCATTTAAAATAATCCCGCAACGCCCCCTCTAGCTAATAAATACTTCAAGGTCCGACCTTGACGGAGTCAAGAGAGCGCCCGAAAACCCCATTCTGACTGCGGCAGTGGATTTTTGACTGCGACTCGGAGTTCCGACTCAACGTATTGGTAATACGTTTCGTCGTCCACTCCCTCGTCTCGTCTTAAAAATCCACTCCCTCGTGCTCAAAAGCGGGTTTTCAAACATGCTCTAGATAAAACCAAGGACATGAAGGCTTTCGAGCGCGGCGCCAAGGGCAAAAAGCCCCACAAGCAGGGCAACCTGTGTGAGTCCCGTATGGATGAGCCGACGCGCAAGAACTGCTATCAGAATTCCTTCAACACCCACGCCAACCGCGCCGATAATGCTTAAAATCAAGACAAAATCATTGACTCCAACGAGGTAGAGGATGAGGGGGACAATGGCCGTAGAAAGCCACGCCATAATTTTTGTTTCGAATAGATCATATTGAAATGTATACCGAAGCTCGAGCCCAAGCGCAAAATACGATGTCGTGATCGCGAGAAGCCCGATCAGCACCCCTATGGCAAAAAGCGGCCATGGGGCAAATTCTTTGAGCGACGAAAGCGCATGCTCTGCAACATCCCCGCCCGCAACGCCGATGACACTCATGATAAAAAAGATGTACGTAACGGCGGCAATAACGGTGCTCGCGACAACAACGCGCCGGAAAGCACGTTTGTCGCGATGACGAAACATATCGACGACTTCGGGAATAGCAGACGCACCGGAAAATGCAAAGAGAAAAATACCGTACGGCAAGAGCCAATCCCCGTGCGGAGAGGAAAGCGGGATCCCTTCAAACCGAAACGACGGCGCGAGAAAGAGAAAAAGCACAGCGACAAAAAGAACGAGCGGAATCGTGAGAACAAGATTCAGCGCGCCGATACGCCGCATAGTGAGCAGTAAAAAAGGCGCGAGAACAATAAAATAGAGCGTGCCAAAAAAACTCGCAGGAACCGACGGGATGAGTTGCGCAAGAAAAACGCCTGCAAGGACACCATATGCAAGAAGATACCCATAATAACTAAAAAGGCGCGACACAAAAGAGAGGATATACCACCCTCCCCCCATATATTCTCGTACATACCCCGGCAGGCGGTGGCGCTCGTGATTATGGTAGAGTATATCCCCGTACAGAAGATGCGCTGATGTGACAAGAAACGCGGCAAATGCAAAAGCGATAATTGACGGGACAAGCCCTCCGCGGAGAACCGCGTAGGGGAGGGCAAACATGCCCGCCCCGATGATCATCCCAACAAGGAGGCCAGTACCCTTCGCGTCGGCCCGTCCCATGCGCCTTATACCTTTACTACCTTGTATTGCTTGATAATCGCAAGGAGTTTTCCCAAGAGTTTTTTGGGATCATTTTCAAAAACGATGTTCGGATTATCTTTCGCGCGGTTCGAAATTTTAACGATTTCCTGTATCTGATCGGTTGTCCCTCCGGTGCCAGTAAGAACACCTATGGGCTTCCCGTCCTCAAACGCAACTGTAAATTCGTTGAGCGTGCCGATGCGGCCGCATCCCACAATAACAGCGTCAGACGAGCGCGTAAGCAGCAGATTCCTGCCAGCATAGCCGAAACCGGTATATACAATCATATCCATGTAATCAACGGGGAGATTGAACGTTTCGATATGCTCCCGCTCGGAGCTGGCGGGTGAGATGCCAATCGTGAAACCGTTTGCTTCTTTCGCGCCGATCGCCGCCCAATAGGGAAAGCCAGTTGTTGCGCCATTCACTAAAATTGCGCCCATGCGCGCGATCTCGCTCCCGAGTTCTTTTGCCTTCTCGAGCGCGTCAGCCGAACAGTGTCCTGTTTCTGCGGCACCAGAAACGCAAATTTTTATTTTGAGATGCGTGTGTGGGGTTTCTTTCACAAATATATGATATCAAAACGTATGGCTTTCTCCAAATTCGGGGGCAGAAGCGTCAACACCGAGATAGTCGCGGATGCGCTGAGACAGGAAAAGGCTTGCCGCGGGCTCTCCCTGCACCACAAAAACTTTTTCCAGCGTATCTGCCTGGCTTTTTGTAAATTCAAAGAGTCCGTTCATATCCGCGTGCGCCGAATAGCCGCGGATCGAGCGCACTTCCGCGTTGACCGCCACACGGTCGCCGAAAATCGTTACCTCTTTCTCGCCATCGATAATGCGCCGTCCGATGGACCCAGCCGCCTGATACCCGATAAAAAGAATCATACTATTGCGATCGGGAAGATATCTCTTCGCATGGTGCAAAATTCTCCCGCCATTCATCATCCCAGCACCAGCGAGAATAACCTTTGGCCCCTTTACATCGTTGATTGCTTTCGAGTCTTCCGTTGAAAGCGTCATATGGAGGCCCGGAAAACGGAAAATATCGTCCCCATTGCGGATAATTGTTTGTGTTGCATTATTAAAGTAATTTTCATAATGCTTATAGACTTCGGTTGCGCGTATCGAGAGCGGGCTATCGATAAAAACAGGGATCCGCGGAATGCGTCCCTGTTCAATAAGATTATTGAATTCAAAGAGAAGTTCCTGTGTGCGCTCAAGCGCAAATGCGGGGACCATGAGCGTCCCACCGCGCTTTACTACGTCTTCAATCGCGCGCTCGAGTTTTGTTTTTCGTTCATCGAGATCTTCATGCACCCGGTTTCCGTATGCCGACTCAATGATGAGTATGTGTACGCCCGATACCTTCTCGGGCGGAACGAGAAGCGGCATGGGCGTATTGCCAAGGTCTCCGGTAAAAAGAATTTTCTTTCCATCAGCTATGATTTCAATCATTGAGGAACCGAGAATATGCCCTGCTTGCCGAAAAGTGATACGCGCGTCCCCGACTGATATTTCCTCCCCATACAGCACTCCTTTCCAGATTTTCATCGTCTCTTCGAGATCATTCATGGTATAGAGAAGGTCCCCGTTCCCTTCGTGCCTCGCCTCTTTCTCAAGAACACCGATGCTATCCTCCAGCATGAGAGCCCCAAAATCACGAGTCGGGGGGGTTGAGTAAATTGTCCCCCGGAATCCAAGGCGTACCAGTTTCGGCACCCGCCCCACGTGATCAATATGCGCATGGGTCACAAAAAGCGCATCGATCGATTTCGGATCATACGCAAAATCATTTCTGTTCTTGGCGGTACAAAAACGCGGGCATTGGAACATACCGCAATCAACAAGCATCCGCGCGCCGTTTGTTTCCAATAAATAATTTGCGCCAGTTACCTCGTGCGCTCCCCCGTAAAAAGTCAGCTTAGACATCTGTTTTATTATATCCGCTCTTGCTGATAATAAGAAGTGAAAAAAGAAACCCAGCAACAACATCGACCGTAAGATCAGTCAGCGTATCGAGAAACCAGATAGGGTCGCGTATATTTGCTTCATTCACTCCGAAAAACGGGGTATCCAAGAAAAACTCAAGAATTTCCCACGCGCCGCCGAACAAGAGAACAAACATAAAAATCAGGGCTCGCGAACGCGCGCAAAAAACGACAAATGAAAAATAGGCAACCCACGCGCCACCCGCCGCATGCAGTACAATATCAAGCCACCAAAAGGTATTGTAATACCCAGTATCAGCCGCAACGCTGTGGGCAGTCAAAATAGCCGCGAGCGAGGCGATAAGAATAAGGTAACGCAACACAAGAACAATTTAGTACTCCATTAATTTAATTTTGACCACACGAGCTATAAAAGGGTCCTATTTTTAAACACATTTTAATAGTATTACGGGCACATAATTAAATTAAAGGAGTACTAGAACATTGAGTCTTCTTCTGATCGTTTGTAGCTGTGAATCTCGGCTGGTTTGAACCAATGATTGATCTCAAATGCCGATTCTTCCGGATTGCCGGAAGCATGTATAAGGTTGCGGACGGCTCGTTTTTGGACATTTGCGAGCACCGGCGAATCAACGGAAAAATCGCCGCGAATCGTGCCCATCTCCGCAAACGCAGGAATCGTCGGGCCGACGATTTTGCGAACCATCCGGATTGCGTGAAGCCCCTCTATCACTATCTTCACAATAGGCCCAGATACCATAAAATCGACGAGCCACGCGCGTACCATCTTGCCGATTTCATAAGGGTCCTCCGTCCCATAATCATCCGTGAGAGTCGAGGGAATTTTAAACTCTTCATAGCTGCGCGCGGTATTGCGTCCGAGACCGGTAATCCATTCCTTATCTTTTGGGTAATGATTGTCCATCTCTTCGCGAGACGGCCACATCATCTGGAGAGCAATGATTTTGAGCCCGCGCTTCTCGAGGCGCCCGAGCACTTCGCCGACAAGCCCGCGCTTCACGCCATCCGGTTTTATGAGGACGAGCGTCCTTTCTTCTTGAGGTTTTGCCATAATATAACAAATATATCATTCATCGCACATTTCTTCAATGGAGCGTGCATTGTGTATCAGCGTACTCCATCATGCCTCCATTTTTTACTATTACCGAATAGCGCCTTCCGAAGAAATGAGAACCTTCCCATCGCTTGAAAAAAGAAGCCGCCCGTTCTCATCGGTCCGAAAAAGTGTTGCGCCAAGCGCGCGGAGCCTGTCGAGCGCTTCTGGGTGAGGGTGGCCGTAGCGATTATTCGCGCCAGCTGAAACAACCGTAAACCTAGGAGAAACTTTTTCGAGAAAAAGGTTTGTAGAAGAATACTTTGATCCGTGATGCGCAACTTTCAAAACATCGCTTGTAATATCGAGTCCTGATTGGGTAAGGCGGATTTCATCGGCGCGCTCGATATCCCCCGTGAACAAAAACGAACGCTCGCCATAGACCAACCGCGCAACAACCATCACTTCGTTTGCTTTTTTGGGCTCCGGATCGAAATCTTCCGGGAACGGCCCGAGAATATCGAGATACATTCCGTCGTCAAGCTGAATCCTGTCCCCAACGCTTACCGCATCATGAGAAACGTGTTTTTCGGCAAGCACACTCCCCCAGTCACTGAACACTTGCGTATTCGCCTTATAACCGTTCTCAATAACCCGCCCGACAGTAAAGTTTTTTACAACTTCGACAAGACCGCCCAGGTGATCAAGATCGGTTTGCGTTGCAATAACCAAATCAATAGACCGGTCATAGGCCGGCATAACACTCCCAAGCTCCGAGAGAACGCGCCTCCCCGCGCCGCCATCAATCAAGACCTGATTGCCATGCGGAGTTTCTATAAAAATTGCATCCCCCTGCCCCACATTGAGAAACGAGACCGAGAGACCACTCCTGCTCTCGCGAAATACGGCGTACCAGATCAGAGATGAGGCAATAATTAGGATAATGAAAGATGTCTTTTTCCACGAGGACATAAATTGTTTTTACCGCAAATCGACAAAAAGATAAACCATGAAAATAAAATATGAGCAAAAAATGTATAACGGCAAGCTGATAATAATGTGCCTAGTGCGCCTAGCCGAGCTAGGCACACTAGGCAGATGGATATGTTTTTGAGTGTTTGGGCATTCCCGTACAGTATTCCCAGTTTAAAAAACATTGATTGAGGCAAAAAATCGAATAATAAATAATTGGTAGCCCAAGATAAGATAGGCCGGCCACGCGATGATAACCGAAAGATAAGAACTGATATACCCGGCAACCCCCACTAAAAACCCTAAAAACATCGTAAGCGGTATGGTGCCTAAAATAAGTGTGTTGACAACGGGCGACCAGAGCGAAACCCCGCCAAAATAATAAAAAATAATCGGCAGCGTCGCCAGTTGAGCAGCAAGCGTCGTCGCAAGAGATTCGCGGATGCGGAATTTTTCCGGAACCAATGTGAGTTTTTTCTGAAAATATTCCGAAAATGCGATAAGGCCTGCGGTTGCCCCAACCGACAGCTGAAACCCGATGTCGAGCAACAAAATAGGCGGACTAAAAAATACCATAACGACTATCGCCGCCGAAAGCGCATTGCGCGCCCCATATTCATACCCATAGTGCCGCGCGAAAAAGACAAGACTCCCCATGATCGCCGCGCGGACAACCGAGCTTGAAGCTCCTGTCGCAAGAACAAAGAACAAAATACCTCCGAGAGAAAACCAGAGCGAACGCGTCACAAACCCGATATACTCAATGATAACCGATACGTTGTACCCAGAGAGGGCTATTAAATGCGACGTTCCTGTTTTTCTGAATGCTTCTTTGAGATCGTACGGGATTGTCGAGCGCGCGCCGATGACAACGCCCGCGAGATACGAAGCGTGCGGCTCGGGGAGCGCGCGGAGGATATTCCCGCCAAACGATTCTCCCGCCGATTCAAGCGGACGGCGAACCGGATCCAAAAGTCCAAATGCAATGGGGCCGTTTACTCCACGGACCACCCCCAAAAGCAACAGGAAAAGGCATACCGCAAAAAAACGCAAGTTTTTGAAATAGACCGAAAACGCTATGAACACTGCGAGGAAAACGGATACGTATGTGATAAGAACGCCGGGCACAGAAAATGTGAGCGCGCATACAACACCGAGAAGAAAAGCAGCCGCCCCCCATAAAAAAATATCACGCTCATACATAATAGTATTCGTAGCGAATTTCACGACCTAGCGCCATACGTGATATAATAGTAGCGAACAAGGTCGTCTCATTCATCAATATATACATATGCTTGATAATCATATCTATAATCTCGTGCTCCAGCTGACTGAAGAACATAAAAGTCTCTGGCGCATTAAAAATCAATATATGCAGGACGCGGGAGACTGCGCGACGTGTAAGACGTTCTGGGATGGTATTGCGAAAGATAAGGAAAATACGGTGGAAGAGCTTTCGGGTCTTATCAAAAAACATCTTTAGGAAATATATGTAGTACGCGCAATACTTGGTATTGCACGTTTTTTATACAACGCCACGGGTGAGATAAAATAATTTCCGAAATACCAACGCCCCGACGACAGCCGCCGCAAGATCGCCAACACTGTCCTCGAGCCACAACACCTTGTTTTTGTCGAAAAAATATGCAACTTGCGGGTCGAAGAGAAATTCGAGAGCTTCCCAGAAAATAGAAACAGCGATAATAACTGAAAGTAAAGTATAAAATCGCGTTTGCCCAAAAAGTATATTCACAATTACTACGATAAAAGCTCCTCCGAGCGCGTGGAGCAATTTATCTACCTGATATTGCGTAATGAAACGAATCGCTGTTTGGGAAGCAAAAAAATTCACGTAAACTTCCCACAATATCATTACAAAAAAAGTAAAAACGATGAAAGCGATTTCTGTTTTTCGCGAAATCATAGAAGCGTTTTCTGCTCTCCGTCGAGCGCTTCGTTGACCATGCGGTCAGCCTCGCGGTTTTTTTCTCGCGGGATATGATGAAATGAGACTGCCCCAAAATCCATTTTCAAGTTCCAAATTTCTATAAAAAGAGGAAAGAGCCGCTCTTCCTCTATTTTGTATTCGCCTGCGAGTTGCCGGCATACGAGTTCGGAATCCATCCTCATCTCAACGATCATATTTTTTGTCTTTTCTTTTCCAAAAAGCTGTTTAAGTTTTTTTAACGCAAATACAACGGCGGAATACTCTGCCTCGTTATTTGTTTTCGTGCCGAGCGCCTCGCCATAGGACTTGAGAGTTTCGCCCTTCTCGTTTTTGATTACAACGCCAAGCGCCGCCGGTCCGGGATTACCGCGCGACCCCCCGTCCGTATAGACGATGACCTTATTGCTTTTCGAAGCCATAACGTCTATCTCGAGTAGCCGATCTGCCTCAACCAGTAACTGTTTTCCCACTCCCAGAGAGTTTTGGCGGCGTTAAACGCCTTCATATCGTTGTAGTAATACGGAAACTCACGGAGCTCAACTTCGCCCTCCATATCAGCCCAATCGTGTTCGCCGTTAGGACACGGGATAAGGCCGCTATATTTTCCTTTGCCGTTGGCCTTTTTGCGCGATAAGCGCACTTTTACCCAGCCGCCTTTCTCGCGGAGCTTCGCACTGCACGCGCGACATACCTGATACTGATCAATACGTAAAATCCAGCGTGTCTCTACGGCGCGCGGGAGACCCATCGCTTCTTTTACCGAATTTTCCTGGAGCGCCTGCACGTATGCGGCGGTCTGCAAATTATATTCTGGATACATCCCCGTTGAGGTTTTGATATCGAGTACGCCGAATTTGCCGTCGATTGAAGCAAGCGCGTCCACCGTGCCCGCATAACGGTGATACTGGCTCCACACCTGCTTCTCAATAAATTCCGGATGAAAATGAATCGGCCGCTCTTTGTTGAACTCAAGAAATGCTTCAGTGGCGGCGCGGATTTTCTCGGGGATCGCTATTTTCTCGCCAACAGCAAGCTTCTGGACTGTTTCGTGGACCAGCGAGCCATGCGCTGCAGACTTGGTTTTTACATCCTCGGCCGACTCAAAACTCCCCACTTCGCGAAAAAAACTCTCAAGCCCCGGCTTTGATTTAATCTCAAGTATCCGCGTCACGCGCGGATACCAGTTGTCACGGACAACATGCCCGTTCTGTTCTTTAAAATCATTCCCATCGAGATAGCGCATAATACCTAATTTAAGCTATGTTCGAAAAACTTAAAGGTTTCTAGTATTTTATCAGAAAAATCATCGGCGGTATTATTTAAATCAGCGTCTTCGTTAATCTGTAGGAGAAAACCGTCATTTGGAAACGCAATTATTTTCCCAGAAAAACCAATACCTACTACGTCTTCCTCTAAAACCGCGTCTTTATTTAAAAACGCGAATTTCGTTGGCTCACTCCCAATGAGTTCATGCACACCGCAGCCTTCACAGTTTTCTAGGAATGCTTCGTATTCTTGTCTATGTTTGGTTCCAGAAATAATATATTCTGAAACGCTCTCTTTTGGGATTTTAATTATCTCAATTGAAGATGTATCGTTCCCTAAAGCAAATATATAATCATCGGTTAGTGACCCTGATACCCTCCAACTTTGGGGATACATAAACTCAAACCCATACTTCTCATTCCGATACGTCTCCCAGCCAGAAGTATCTACCGAATTGCTCGGCTTGGTAAATTTGAAGGTAGAAAGAATTTCATTAAATATTTTCTCTGATTCTTCCCTGGGTATGACGCCGGGAATTTTTAGTATTTTTTCGAGATCCCATAACGTGCTTGATCCTGAGAGTGCCTGCACGGCGGATCTATACACCGCTAGTGTTCCGTTTTGTTCAATGGGGAAATAATATGTACTGTGCCCACATCCTTCCGCACCTTCATAAGCCCAAGAGCCTTTCAATATTCCGGCGTTATACTCTCCGTCAATATAGTCCAAGGCCCATTTTTGAGGAACTATTTTAAATGAAACCTTAAAATCATCCAGTGTTTTATAAAGTTGATCTCCGCCCATCATATCGCAATCACCATAATTGTCATAAGGAATAGAATGACTAAGAACAACTTTATCCCCATTCTCTATGAGTTTAAGTTTTTCTGGATACTTAAACTCAAACCCATACTCCTCATTCTTATATGTTTTCCAGTCTGTGGTATCAATTCCTGTCGAGGCTACTTTTCTATGCGGTTCTGGCGCTAACTGGCTCGCAAGTTCTTGGTCGAGCGAATAGAGAGTTACCTGCCACCAGACAAGCATCCCCACGACAATACACGCGACGATTGTCCAGACAAACCAGCGGTTAGGATAGATTATATGGAACATAAGCTATTTCTTTTTACGATACAAGGAATGGTCGCCGAGATTGATCATAACAACCGAATTTTTATCAAAAAGAAAAATGATGCGTAATTGATAGGTAATGCTAAAGCTCCAATAATCCGTGCCGCCTAATTTATGAGTACGTAAACTTGGATGGAATGGATCTTTTTTAAATACTATCTCCTTGGCACGAAAAGCATCCTGGATATCGCGCGGCAACTTCTGAAATGACCGAAGGAACTGCGGCGCGTAGAAAACATTCATCAACTCCTTTTTCTTGCACTAAATTGTGCAAGCGCATCATCGACAGACTTGGCACGAATTGTTTTGCCCTGCGCGTGCTCTCGCATGGCACGCCGAGCAAGCGTTTTCACAAAAACCATATCGTAAGGGTACGAATGCTCAAATCGTGTAACCTGTTGGGCAATCTTAAGATACGCGGCCGCATGCTGCTTAAGCTTCTTGTATTCATTTTTGGGAATAGTCACTGTTTCCATAAATCTAAAATAGCAAATCAGACTAAAACTCGCAAATGTTTCAAATGCCTTATCAAAACGCGAACATTAATACCGCCTTTTTGTATTTTTGTAAAATCAATAACTAGCTCCCAATATTTTATAATGCTTATTTGGCAATCGGCTCAAAAAACTTGAAGGTGGAGAGAATGGGATCTATAACTCCTTGAATAGTAATTTTTTTATCATTAAAATTGCCACCGCTACTTTCAAAATAATCTAAACTCAATTGTAAAGCGTCTTGCCCTAACTGTATTAGTATAACTTCACTAGTGCCAGCGCCCTCTTGATAAAAATATTTGTAGCCTAAACGGCCTCCGATGCTTATCTGTTCCATTACAGCTACAGCAGAAGTTTTTAGATTTATCTCATAATTTTTCTGGATATTTATTGCAAAAAATGATTGGATGCCGCTTAGCCTGCCCTCTGTCTTTTTTAAACTTAGCAAACCTGAAGAATGATCGGAAACTCCCCAATCACTTGGATATTTCACCTCAAACCCATACTTCTCATTCTGATACGTTTTCCAGGTAGAGGTATCTACCTGCGGCTTCAGATCAAAAAACTTTAGGGTTTCCAAGATAGAACGCGCTTCTATAGGGTCATCGCCATTAATAAATAAATCAAAGGCTTGACCTACTACACGAGCGTAAAAGACGGGCCCACCCTCTCCCCTACAATAAACGGCGTCAAAAGTAATCAACCCATTCGGAATCGTCTCGCGATTACATTCTACATATAACCCACTTTCGCTGTCTTCGTCACGAAATGTCTGCAAACCATTCGGTGGTAGGTATCGCTGAATATACTCCTTTGCCTTAGTGCGCAACTCGGTAGTATTAGCGATTACAATATCGGTAGTATTAGCAGTTACAATAGTTGATTCTGATAAATAAGATGAGCCTACGTGCTCTAGTGCTACCTGTTTCCCCTTATACTGAAACTCAAACCCATACTTCTCATTCCGATACGTTTTCCAGTCTGTGGTATCAATTCCTGTCGAGGCTACTTTTCTATGCGGTTCTGGCACTAACTGGCTCGCAAGTTCTTGGTCGAGCGAATAGAGAGTTACTTGCCACCACACAAGTATCCCCGCGACTAAACACGCGACGATTGTCCAAATAAACCACCGATTGGGATAGATAACACGAAACATATTTCGATGATACCATCAAACACTAAAGCATAACACTCCTCCTGTTAACAAAATATTATATTGACAAGCTACACTACTACGATATATCGTAGTTTATACGAGCCCGCCTAGCCTGCTATTCCTCCAGTATCACACTGCATGGTAATACGGTGTGGACTCGATACCGATTATGGCACATATATCTCGAAAATCGCTTAAACGAAAAACGCTCGACCGCATTTCTCAAGAATTGATTGAGATTATTGCACATACGCGATCACGAAAAGAAACCAAAGCGCTGTTAGAAGAATTTTTAACTCCAACAGAACGGATAATGCTCGGAAAGCGGCTTGCCGTTATATATATGATTATCAAAGGGTATCCATTTTCTCTAATAGAGACAACCCTTAAAGTAAGCCCATCTACGGTTGCTCTGGCATGGAAAGCGTCAAAACGTGGAGCATTCCCACTTATGAGCCGAAAAATTGCAAGCGAGAAAACGAAGAAAGAATTCTGGGAGTCTTTAGAATCCATTCTCCGCGCGGGCATGCCACCAATGGGCAAAAGGCGCTGGCGAATGCTAAAAAAATTACACCAATAGCGGTCTTGTTAAAAAATATTGCTTCGACGGGGCTATTATTCATTCTCTTACTACGATATATCGTAGTAAGAGACAATCGGCGATGCCTTGTAATACCTGAATAATAACCGAGGGTGTTTGATAAGAATTGATTTTAATATCTTCTGGCGCAACTTAGGCGCAAGCTCGCATCCGAAGCTCCCACGCCGACTGGCAGACAACAGAGAAAGAAACAAAATAAAAATATTCCAACTGCGAATACAACAGACTTAAGCCTGTGATTGTTTATTTGTTCGAATATTGCAATGCCTCCCCAAACTACGATATATCGTAATAAGAGAAAAATAGATAATTTTGGGTTGATAAAAACTAGAGCGTGTTTAAAAACCAGCTTTTGGGTACGAGGTAGTGGATTTTTAAGACGCGGCGATCGAGTGGACGACGAAACATATCGGGAATATGTTGAGCAGGTCGCAGTCAAAAATCCACTGCCGCAGCGAGGATGGGGTTTTTGGACATGCTTTAGCTTTTGCTCTCTGAAAAATGAGGAACCCGACCCTTACAGATAGGGAATCCACGCTATGCTAGGCCACCACGAAAACTACGATATATCGTAGTAAACCATACTGCGGGGTTTTTATTTTTGGCCGTCATTCTGAGATTTTATTCCTTATAACGTTTTTGCGCTTTAAGGAGTGAGTCGATACCCGGAAGAGAACCATCGGCAAGAAAGTCGAGCATAGCGCCGCCGCCGGTAGAGACATGATAGAACTTCCGATGGAGCCGCATCTCGTCAAGCACGGCGAGCGTATCGCCTCCGCCAATAATTATTTTCGTCTTGAGACGCGCGAGCCCCCGAAGCAATTCTCTAGTCCCACCAACATACCCGCCATCGGTGTAGCCCAGTGGACCGTTCCAGACAACAAGGCGCGCAAGACGCGCAACGCCAACAAGTTTTTGTACTGTTTCGGGACCGATATCATGGATCATGTCTTCGGGCGCGAGCTTAAAAACGCTTTTGACACCCGCCTCTCCTTTCTTTATGCGAACATCGAATGGCAAAACAATCTTTTTCGATTTCAGAAAATGTTTTCGTATATCTTCTACCGCATCGCGCTCAATAAGCGACTTTCCGATATCAACGCTATACGTAACAAGAAACGTGTTTGCAAGAATCCCTCCCAGGAAAATCGCGTCAGCCGTAGGGATAAAATTTTTGAGAAGCGCGAATTTTGTATCAAATTTTGCGCCGCCTACAATGAGAAGAAACGGGTGCGGCGGGCGGAGCGCTTCCGAAAGCCGCTCGACTTCGCGCCGCAAGAGCGGCCCCGCATACGAAGGCAAAAAACGAGGCACGCCAACAACAGAAGCGTGAGCGCGATGAGAAACGCTGAAAGCCTCGTTTATATATATATCAGCAAATGATGCGAGCTTTCTTGAAAATACGGGGTCATTTTTTTCTTCCCCCTTCTGGAAACGAATATTTTCGAGAAGAATCATCCGCGCGCCTTTCCAAAACGCTTTGTCAATTGCATTCTTCGAGTATTTTTTTACCAGAACAAGTTTTTTGCCGAGTGCGCGCTCAAATTGATGCGCTACTTTTCCGAGCGGAATAAATTTTTTCTTTGAGTCCTCGAGGTGAGTGACAAGTATAACTCGCGCGCCGCGTTTGACGAGAAGATCAATCGTCGGCTTTGTATTTTTTATACGGAAACTATCTTCAATCTTTCCTTTCTCAAGCGGCTCATTGAAATCAACGCGAAGCAGAACACGCTTATCCTTGAGCGATTGTGGAATATCTATGAAAGATTTTTTATGCATTGGAGTATCGCGAGAAATTTTTCTGCATGCCGCGATTCGCGTCCGACAAGCAAACCGGCAACTTCCCGTTCTTTCAGAAACGCTTCTGCGTTCTTGCCGTCTACCGAGCCGCCATAAAGCACGCGGATTTTTCGCGCGGTTTTGAGCCCATAGAGAGACGCGATCGTTTTTTTGATAAAGAGCGAGGCTTCCCGCGCGTCCTCCGGACGCGCTGGTCTGCCTGTGCCAATCGCCCAAATCGGCTCATACGCGATGATAACGCGGGGCGCATCGCCTGCCTTTACTCTATGGAAAGCCGATTCTATTTGTTTTTTTATAAAGCTAAAAAACGCTCCCTCCGAGTCGCGCTTCAGCTCGCCAACACACAATATCGGGCGGATGCCTATTGCAAGAACCTGTTTGAGCTTTTTATTCACCATTTCATCGGTTTCGCCAAGATGTCTGCGGCGTTCCGAATGCCCGACAATCGCGTAGCGCACGCCAAATTCTTTGAGCATGTTCCCCGATACCTCGCCGGTAAATGATCCTTCGGACTCCCAAAAAAGATTCTGCGCGCCAAGCGCATAGCGGCAGGATTTCGGAATAAAAGGGATGTAAGGGAATGGCGGCGCGATAATAACATCTGCGTTTCTTATGCGCCCCGCGCCTTTTTTGAAAAGACGAATAAACTGCGCGACTTCTTTGCGTGACTTCGGATTCATTTTCCAATTGGCCACAATGAGGTATTTCATGGATTCATTTTCTCCCGAAAATGTTCGAGCAAAGCGACCCGCCCGACCACGCCTTGACCGATTTTATCAACAAACTCTCTTTATAAAAAATCATGATATCTTTTAGAACTGCCCAAATTGAGCAAAAGCGGCGAGGTCAAGGCGGGCGGGGATTACATTTTCGCGGATCCCGTGTAATTTAAAATCGGCCATTTTATTTAATATACTTTCGATTTTATTGCTCGAACATAACGGGATCCTCGAAAAATTATTAAAATCTAAGATTTTAAATTTTTCGGGACAGTTAGCGACAATAATATATTTCATATAAATTCATTTTCTCCCGAAAATATGTGCCGTCTATATTTTTCTTAAATACGCCGCGGCTTCTTCCGGCACAACCGTGAGAATCTCGACACCTGTCCCGTGTTCAACGCTCGCAAGATGCGATGTTTTCGGAAAAATTTCGAGATGCCAATGATAATAATCATACTCCCTGTCTTCAAGGATAGGCGCGGTGTGGATAAAAAAATTATATGCCGGATTTTTAAGCCCCTTCTTAAGCTTTCGGAGCACTGTTACAAGAGCGGAGGCAAGCAACAGGCGCTCTTCACTCGATATATCTTCAAAGCGCCCCCTATGCAAAATGGGGAAAATGCGAATCTCGAAGTTTACCTGCGAAGCAAATGGGGCAATAACAATAAAATGCTTGTTTTTATAGATAATCCTCTCACCAGTTTTGAGTTCATGCCGGATAACCTCGCAGTGCGCGCATTTTTTATGTTCCAGCATATAGAGCTTTGACCCGGAGAGCGAGCGCTGAATATCTGGCGGGATTATGGGGAGCGCCAAAATCTGCGAATGAGGGTGCCATACCGATGCGCCCGCGCGCGATCCATGGTTATGAAAAATAAAAATATACGCGAGGCACTGCTCGTCCCTATGATAGAGAATCCGATCCTGGTAAGCACGGATAATGAGCTCTGCTTCGCGGTCGGTCATGTCTGCGAGAAATTTCGTATGCGACCGCGGTATTACAATCTCATGCAAGCCGACGCCTTGCATAGAACGGTAAATACCCATATTGCGTGGAACCGGGCATGTTTTACCTCTATGCGTATCGACAGCAGGATATCTATTGGGAATCACTTGTAAAAGCCAATCATGCTTTTGGATAAACCGGCGCTCTGCCCCTTTTTTTGAATACCACATAAGAGGGCCTACTTCGTTTGTTTTTTGCGGGTCTTCGAAGGGGCATTTCGTGACGGGCGTGGGTTTATCTTTCCCAGTTGACGAAAATTGATCAGGCCGCCGCCTGCGCCCGGGCGCAACCAATACCCACTCCTTACTGACAATATTTTGGCGGAGCTCTGGTTTATCGTTCATAAGCACCCCGTATCAGCCACCAGCGAATTTTAATGGTTTCGACAAGCACACCAATGTACCCTCCGAGAGTTACGTGACTTGCCTCGTCATTGACCCAACGAGCCGGAATAATCCCCACTCGAAAACGATTACGGCGCGCGAGCGCGAGCGCCTCTATATCAAAACCCCACCGATCGATACGCGAAACTGAAAAAATTTTCTGGGCTGCAGCGGCGGTAAATGCCTTAAACCCGCATTGTGTATCCCAAATACCGGGTACCGCGACAAGCTGGATGAATAGATTCCCCATATTCCCGAGAATACGCTTGAAAAAAGACTGCGAAACCGCCTGTGTTGCCCTTTTTGCGTCTTTTGGATCGCGGGATGCAATGACCACATCATGACCGCTTTCAAAATAGAGCTGCATCTTGTCGAAATGGCTGATGTCTGTCGAGTTATCCGCATCAGTAAAAAGCCTCACGGTGCCTTTTGCAAACAACATGCCCTCGCGTACAGTATACCCCTTGCCGCGGTTCTCTTTTCGGTCAATCAGGCGAAGCGTGTCCTCTTTGCCCTTCATAAAAGCTTTGACGAGACTCGCGGTATCGTCGCGCGCGCCATCTACCACTACCACTATTTCCCAAGAATACCCTTGGCGCGAAAGGTAATCCCACACGATTTTTAACGTCTTGTTAATACGCTTCTCCTCGTTATACGCGGGGATAATGACGGACAGATACGGGCTCATGGAATCATTCTATCACATCAGGCACGCGCTCCAAATAACTTTGGAGAATCAGCGCGGCGGCGGCGGCGTCAACTTTTTCTTTTGGGGTCGGCCCGCGTTCTACGGCTTTTGACGAAAAAAATTCGTTTACGCACTCGACTGGTTTACCAATCACAGCAAGGCTACCCGCAAATTGCATTGCTTGTTTTGTCATCGCGGTATCGCCCCCCTGAAGCCCGTGCGGGATCCCGATAACGATTCGCGATATGTTTTCTTTTTCGCAAATCGCACGGATCTCGCTCACTGGGTCTTTTAAAGCATCAACAACGCTATAAGGGAATGCTAGGGTATGGTCTTCGTTTGAGACTGCAACGCCGATTCGCCTTGTACCAAAATCGATACCGAGAATACGAGTCATCATATTGCTTATTTTCAATGTTTCGTTAGAATAAGCAAGGAGGTACCCGGGATGGAAAAACAAGTTGCCCACGAAGTACTTCTCGATGAGCTCGAAAAAGCTACGCATCCTCATGCACCTTCGGGGAGACTACGTTTTCTCGCCTATATCATAGCCGGGATCAAGTTCCCCGAAGAAGCTGCTGAAAAAGTACGATTAGTACTCAATAACCTAATGCAGTCAAGCACAAGTGGTAATGTGCAAGCACATATGGCGGTTTTCCCTACGATGAGGAAATGGCAATATGTATGGCAAAAACAATTAAGGAAGAACGATTACGATGGGTTCTGCCTATCGTGGCGAGTGAGGTACGACTCGT
>Ga0209542_10009087_pt1 | contig 18336 bp, 23 predicted proteins | sample RifCSPhighO2_01_FD_184028 | JGI IMG/M metagenome (GOLD analysis project Ga0209542, IMG submission 184028) | Soil microbial communities from Rifle, Colorado - Rifle CSP2_plank highO2_0.1 (SPAdes) (version 2) | ecosystem: Environmental > Terrestrial > Deep subsurface > Rock core/Sediment ...
ATCTGTGCCACCTGCGAGGGGAGTTGGAGCACCGTGCGCGCGATTTCGGCAGCGCTCGTGAGTCCCGACCCGCCGCCTGTGATAACGATGCCGGCGGGCAGAAGGCGATGGCGGCCGATGGATTTGAGATGCGCATTGATGAGCGTATACATTTCTTTGAGTTGAGTACCCACGATAACCGCGGTCTTTTTTTCCGGAACGTCGCTGCCGGTGACGCCGCCGCGTTTCAGAGACTCGGCCTCCGGAAGCGGTATCTTAAATGAGAGGGCGATTGACGAAGTAATCTCCGACGAGCCGGTCGGGAAAATCTTGAGCGAAATGGGAGTGTCATCCTCAAAGACAATGAGTGAAAGTGTCTCGGCGCCTATGTTTGCCAAAACAACGCCTGCCATCTTTTGCGCTTTGTTGAGGGTGACGAGGCTCGCGGCCAACGGCGCCGCCATCACACCCTCCACTTCCACATCGGCCGCTTCCACGGCGTCTACCAAATCTTCCTGGTGCTGTGAGAGCATCGTAATGAGGAGCGTATCTATGGTGAGCCGCGTGCCCTGAAGGCCCGCCGGCTTGCCGAAGACCTTCGTGCCGTCTACGCGGTATTCGAGCGGGATGGTGTGAATGACGGTGCGGTTGGTCAGTTTGCTGGACGCCTTCTTCTCGCTCTCCTTGAGCGCGCGTTCTATCTCTCGGTCGGTAACGATTCCGCCGGAGGCGGTGAGTGCGACGTCGCCCGTCGAGCGTATCTCGTCCAATCCGATACCGCCGAGCCCGACACGCGCTCCGCGCACTTTTACTTTTGCGGCTGTTTGCGCGCGGCCGAGCGCCTCGCGGATGCTCTTGGTCGCCTCCTTCTTATCAATGATGTATCCGTGCCGTAATCCGCGCGAGCTAGAAGTACCCGTGCCGATGATGGTGAGCGGGAGTTCGGGATTTTCAGCCGGCGTCGCAATAACGACCTTGACATGGTAGGAGCCGATATCTATTCCTGTGTAAATTTTTCGTGACATGAAGCGCGTTAAAAAATTTCGTCTGCGTCGTTGCGGAACTCCCGCGTCGCTGTCGCCGTACGTCTCGCACGTCTCCAGCGCCGCATTCCCCGCGCCTAGCACCCGAAGCTTTTTACACGCGCTTGGATGCAAGGTTAAACCGGCGAAGGGTATTCTGCTCCGCAACCTCCATTATACGCCCATGGCGGAGGCCTTTCAGGTGGTAGCACCCGTGGACAAAGAGTAGGGCAAGACGCGCGGGAAAAGGCACGTTGAATTGCCTCGCCTCACGCTGTGCTTTCCTGATATTGAGAAATATCTCTCCCTCATTTTTGTCGAGCGGGAAGGAGAGGACGTTGGGCTTGTAGGTCTTCTTGCGGTATGCGGCGTTCATGCGGGTCGCGAGCGTGTCGCCGCATAGGACGAGTGAAAGCTCGTAGCGGCTTCCCAGCACTGCCAGCGCTATCTCCTCAAAAGGAATTCGCGGCACAGGGCCGCGAATTGTTCTCCGGATATCTACGGACGCCGACATTTAGCGGGCGATCGGCATGCCTTCGGCAGGCTTCGGCTGCGACGTGGTCTCGGTGCTCGGTGCGCGGTTGTAGTGGCGACCGCCTTGGCCGCGGGGCACTTCGATTATCTTGCCTTCCTTGACGCGCTGTTTGTAGTCGGCGCGGCGTTTTATCATCTTGAGCGCGCGCTTCTTCTTCACTATTTTTGAAGCACTGCGGGTGAAGTAACGGCCTCCGCGCACGGTGCGTACCAAGCCCGTGCCCTGCACGCGGCGGGAGAATTTGCGAATGGTAGAAAGCGTGCTCTCGTTGCCGCTTTTCGTGACTTCTGCATTGATGCTCATGTGGGCGAGAGTGTACCACGAACTAAGGGCATTAAGCAATAGAATGGCCCCGGATGTTCTGAGCGGGAATTTGGAACGTCGCTGGACTAGTCGCCTTGTTTGTATTGTTTGAAACGCTTCTGCTGCTCCCAGATTTGAGGGTCGGTAAATTGTTCCCAGCCCGATACGTGAAAAAACATCATCGTCGCCTTGTGGAGAAGCGCGTTCATAAATTCCGGGGAGTCCGCCTTCTCGGCTGTTTGGTGGAGCATCAGGTATTTGACGTAATTGGATGCACCACCGACTTGGTTGATGTATTGGACGCTCGCATGCTCCTTATCCAGCCTCGGTATCACTCCATGCTTCACCTCATCGAGACTGGTCTCCAGCGCCTTTCGTTCCTCGTCGCTGAAGCGGGGCTGGTTATGAACCTCGTTATAGACCGACACTGTGGCCTCCGACAAAAGAGCTTCGGCATTTTCAGATTCCGGCACATCGTCTTTCCAACCCTTCTCAACCACATCTTTGATCCGTTTGTGTGCTTTCTCCAAATCATCACCCATACGCAAATAGCGGATTAGCCTCTAATTCCGAAATGGTATCACACAAAAATACAGAGGAATCAGGCGCGCGCTTCCGCATGCCACGCGCCGATGCGGCGGCGTTTGAGGTAATTGGAGAGTTCGGGGAGGGGAATCGCATCTTGTGAATTGGTGGCGACTTCGCGCACGAGTATCGTGCCTTCCACTGCCTCTTTGTGCCCCATGATGAGGATGTACGGCACCGCCAAGCGACGCGCCGCGGCCATCTGCTCTCCGATGCGGTCGTGCCACAGGCCCTGATGCACGGGAATGTTCGCTTGGCGCAGGCCTTCCAGAAGGGACAGTGCGCGGCGTCGCGCTTCTCCGCCGAGATGAGCGAAATAGATTGCGGGCTGAGCCTCTCCTTGCGGCGCTTTTACCTCGCGCTTGAAGCGGGTCTTGCCGTGTACTTCGCAAGTGATGGATATCATCGTCGCCGAGGCGGGAGTACGCGCGAAGCGGCTGACCAGCGGATCGTAGCGACCGCCGAATGCTATTGCCATGCGCGCGCCTGTCTCCGCATCCATCGTGGATATCTCAAAAAGAGAATGCGACCAGCAATCGCGGCTTCCGAGAATGTGCGGATTCAATTCGTACGGCAAGCCAAACGTCTCGAGGTACTCGAGTATCTCCCAGAATTTGCGCCGCTCGTCTTCGGTGAGGTATTCCATCGCCTGCGGCGCGCGCGGGGTCGCCGGATGTCCGCGTTCGATGAGCTGCACCAAGGCGCCCAGAGGATCCGTCGCGGCACGCGGGCGCAGTGTGGGTGAGATTGATTCAATGTGTTTGCGCAGGTAGAGTCCCACGTCGCGCACGAAACGGTTGGACGAATCCGAAGAGCCGATGTTGTTGATGAAAAGTGCGCGTTCTTTGATGCCCGCTTCTTCGGCGATTGCGTTGGCGACGATGATGAGGAGCGTCTCCGCGATGGCGCTCGAGGGCCCCAGGATATGCAGCTCAAGCGAAACGGTGGGAATGCCGGTCGTGCTTCCGAGCGTCCGCCACGCGAGCAGAGCACCTTCGTGTTGTCCAGCGACGTGCGCGGGCATGCACGCGAGGCACTTGCGCGCGGAAGAGAGCAAAGTGCGTTCGTCGCGCCGCGCGAAAGACACCTCCGATTCAACCTTGGAAAGCGGGAGAATCGCGCGCCTGGGGATTCCCTCTGCGGAAACACCCGCACGCGGCATCTCATCGAGCGGAGAGAATCCGTAATATTCGGCAATCCGGATAGCGCTCGCCAAAAACGCGGCGGTATTTTGGTACTGCGTGTCTTTGAGGCGGATCATCCGTTATATTTATTTTTCTAAGTACCGCGATTCGGAGGGAAACACACTGAGCTTGCTGAGCGGGTAAAGGCGCAAGAACACGCGGCCCACGATATCGTTGCGCGGGAGTGTTCCCCAGATGCGGGAATCCGCAGAGACGCGGCGATTGTCGCCGAGGACGAAATACCGGTCGGCGGCAAGCGTCACTCGCATCTCATTTACGCCGGTGAGATTCGCCGGATCAAGGTACGGCTCGGCAAGTGTGAATCCCTGCGGGTGTTCTGTGTTGATGATGGTCACTGATTGACCCGAAAGCACCACGGTCTCGCCGGGAAGGCCGATGACACGCTTAATGAGCGCGCGGCTTTCGTTCTGCGGGAGGTCAAAAACGACAACGTCGCCGCGCGCGGGCGCTTTGAAGTCGTAGGAGACGCGGTCTACGATGAGATAGTGCCAATCTTCGAAGTTCGGTTCCATGGAAGCGCCCGAAACGACGTATGGGGCGGCGATGAAGAAGCGAATGAAGAGCGCAAGACCGAGAGCGACCACTGTGTAGCCGATCAATGAACGCTGTGAACCCTTTTTGATATCCGGTGATGAACTTTCTTGCATCACGGGATCAGACATGTGCGATATTCTACTGTGCTTCTGGCGTTGACACCAAATGTTCCGAGTGTTGTGTAGGAATTTTTGCGGTTGTATGATGGATGAAGTTGAAAAAACGCGAAGGAGTATCGAAATGCAAGTCGCGGCACAGTACTTTGACCATCGAATGGGTGCGAGCGTCATTGAATACGCCCTCCAGAACGCGCGTGCGCTCTGGAGCAGGACGCACGACGACGTCGTGCGCATACTATGGTGTCCGAAAACGCGGCAGGACGATGAATTTCAGGGCGGACAGCACTCTGTGTTCGCTGTTCCCGAAGTCCATCATACGGACGACTTGAATCCGGAGCGCGCGAGTTGCGTGCTTCTGTTCGGACCCGACGAAAAAGGTTCGGACGACAACGCGGTCGGCATCGAATTCAAGCTGAACACACTCTTGGGTAAACCTGCCAAGGGACAAACTGTTCTCGACTACATCAAGGAGGCCTGCCGGCTCAAGAATGACTACAAAGTCATCGAGAAGATCATGACACCATCGCTTCTGGAACGGCTCGGCGCGGTCCCTATCCTCCCGAGTGAGGACCCTGTCGAATTCGTCACTTCGCGCTAAGCACGCGCCCGGAGCCTCGCGCTCCGGGCGCACTTTTTTCTGCTATGATAGTGCCCTATGGCATGGGTCATCGTAGGCTTGGGGAATCCGGGAGAGGAATATCAAGGTACGCGGCATAATACGGGCCGCATGGCGCTTGAATATTTTGCCAAGCAAATGCAATTCGGCGAGTGGAAAGAACACAGCAAATCAAAATCACATGTCGCGAGCGGGATGGTCGGCAAGACCGCCGTTGTGCTCGTCGCTCCCGATACGTTTATGAACAAATCTGGCGCCGCGGTCATTAAATTCGTCAAAAGTCAGAAGGCTGCGGAACGCATGGTCATAATCTACGACGACCTCGACCTGCCTCTTGGCGGACTCAAGCTCTCATTCAATCGAGGGTCCGGCGGGCACAGGGGAGTCGAGTCCATTATGAAAGCGGTGAAGACGAAAAAATTCACGCGCGTGCGCGTGGGTGTCTCGCCGGAGACTCCTGGTGGCAAGCTCAAGAAGCCGCAGGGCGAGGACGACGTCGTCAAATTTATTCTCTCGAAGTTCAAGCCGTCCGAAATGGACGAACTGAAGAAAGTTTTCAAGAAAATCGCCGGTGCACTCGAATCAATCGTCACCGACGGCCCCCAGATAGCGATGAATAAGTTCAATTGATTTGTACTGGAAGATTTGGTAGGGTTCCGCGGGACTAGGATTTGGCTCGAACAGCCCTGAATAGGGCGAAGGAGGACGCGATGGGAGCATTGCCCCCGAAAGACCAGACGGCTCACGAATGGCTGAACGACTTTGCGGTCGCTTGGCGAGCCGATGCGAAGAATACCGATGGGCGCGTTGCCGAGGCGGATGTTTCGCGCCTCGCCGCGAAATTTGCGGAAAGCATCCGTATGGCGTCGCCGGACGTCCAGAAAGTCAACTCGGTTCAGGCGGAAGATATCAAAAAGCAGATCCGCTCGTTCGCCGAGTTTGCCAGCTACGAAACGGCAGAGATCCGATGTGTGGTTCAGCTTTCAGGCACGTTATTCGTCCGCGCGATGGCGAATCACTTGACCCTGCTCGCGCAGCATCAACGCATCCGTAAGCTCGAACTGAACCGCTAGGTCGGCATCCGACCTTCACAACAAAATCGCCCGGCGCGTTTGCCGGGCGATTCTATTATATGGACCCTCCTTTATGCGGCGGGCTTCAGTGTCCCCATTGGAAAGCCTGCGGCTTCCAACGGGGCAAGCGTGCGGCTCAACTAACTCTAAATGACAGGCTTTAACGTCATTCTCCGGTCCTTTGGCTCGAAGAAGGTGATGGTAAAGGGGTACACCTTGCCGAGTTCCAACTTTGCGCGCAGGTCTTCTTCGCCGGCGAATTCGGAGATGTGCACCAATCCGGCGACACCTTCCTCGATGGATGCGAGCGCGCCATGCTTGTTGTACTTGATGACGACCGCGTCCACCTTCTGGTCCTTCTTGTATTTTGCGCCCGCGGCTTTCCACGGATCTTCGAGCAGAGCTTTGATGGAGAGTGATATCTTCTCGTCCTTTATCTCGATGACTTTCACTTTGACCGATTCGCCTACCTTGTAACGGGTCTTCGGGTTTTCCACGAGCGCCCAATCCATTTCGGAAATGTGCACGAGGCCTTCCAGTCCTTCCTCCAACTTGACGAAGATGCCGAATTCCGTCGCGCCCGTCACGGAGCCTTCGAGTACGTCGCCCACGTGGTATTTCTCCACAAGCGATGCGCGGCCCGTCGTGCCCGCGTCTTTCTCGCTGAAAATAAGTTTTTGTTCTTTCGGGCTCGCCGTGATGACCATGACCTCGAGTTTCTGCCCGACCATCTTCTTGAGCTCGCCGAATATTTTCTCCTTGTCGCCGTCGGGCACGCGCGGGTAGTGCGCGGGGGAGAGCTGCGATGCGGGGAGGAATCCGGGGATACCGTTCCAGGTAATGATGAGTCCGCCTTTGTTGGCGTCCGTGACCGCAAGCTCGAAGACCGTCTTCTTCTGCATCGCCTGCTCGGCCTCGTTCCAGATGACCGCCTGCCGCGCTTCGCGCAAGCTGAGCTCGATGTAGCCCTCGGCGTTGTCGTAGCCCACCACCTTGGCCGTCACGGTGTCGCCGATGTTCACGTTCTTGAGCGCTTCGCGTGCGGAAAGATATTCGCGCCCGTAGATGATGCCGGTACCGAACGGATGCAAATCTATAAAGACGCGTGCGCGGCCGATTGCGATTACGGGACCCTCCACGACGTCGTCCACGACGGGCGGGGTCGCCGCAGTGTTCATGAGCTCCGCCATGGGCCCCTGCTTTTCTGCGACTACCTCGACCGCATTTTCCTCACCCCCAACAACCGCATCTTCTTCTTTCATTTTGAATGGACGCTTTGGTGCCTTTCCGCTTACGCTACCGTGACAGTCGGCAGAAAGGTATGAACCGCGCGTACACTACTAATATGTCCGAGGAGTATACCCCGTGAGATATATTAATCAAGCTTTTGTAGGAGATGAGAGGTGTCCGGTATTCCACTGCGTGAGGCCCGTCACCTGCGCGCCGCGGGACACATTTTTTGCTATACTGTGCGCATGATTCTCACTTTTCACGAAGGCGCGTGCATCCGGGCTTCGGCGGGGGAGACGACGCTCGTCTTCGGGCCCGTTTCCAAACAGTCCAAAAATTTCAAGCCCGTGAATTTCGGTGCCGACGTCGCGTTTGTGAGTCTGAACCACCCAGACATGAACGGTGCATCGGAAGCGGGCCGCGGCGAAAAACAGCCGTTCGTCGTTTCCGGCCCCGGCGAATACGAGGTCAAAGAAGTAACGGCCGCGGGGTTTCCTTCCGGTTCAAAATGGAGCGGAGAGGCGCGCACCAACACGATTTATCTGGTCCACTTCGACGACATGACCATCATGTACTTGGGCGCTCTTTGCGATACTGATCTGCCGCGTGAAGTGCTGGAGATGGATTCTCCCGACGTGCTCATCATCCCCGTCTCCCCCGCGGGTACGCTCTCGCCGTCCGAGGCGCAGAAGCTCGCGGTAAAACTCGAAGCGAAAATTATTATACCCGTCCTCTACGATGAAAAGACACTCAAGCAATTTTTGAAAGAGGCCGGTGAGGACGTCAAGCCCGTCGATAAGCTCACGATAAAACCGCGCGACCTTGTAGGCAAAGAAAATGAAGTCGTGGTGCTCGGCGCATAACGCTCATGGTGGTACAAAAAGCAATCGACAACTTGAAAGACGGCCCGAAGGCGGACAAGGTCGCCGTCGCGGGAGGTATCGCGGTGTCGGTCGTCGTCGTGCTTATGGTCGCGTGGGGCATTATATTTTTCCACAACATTCAGAAGGGCACACAGGAAGTCAACTTGGGAGGAGGTGCGCAGGACCAATTTAATTTCACGAGCGTCAAGGAAGCGCAGAAACAATTACAGCAAACATACTCCAACACCGCCGACGACTTTTTACAGATACGGAACGATTCGGCGGGGTCAGAGATGCAGGGACAGCAGCAAATAGACGCGGGGCAACCGCAAGGCGCCGCTCCGGACCAATTCGGTACCCAAAATACGACATATTAACGGGCAAAAATAGGGGATACTGCACGTGCAAATCCGCCGCTTTTTGCTATACTTACGAGACGTATGGCAGCGAAGAAAGGCGACGAAACACCCGTGCCGGTAGCGCGACCCGAAGGGGTCGTATCTCGTAGTATTTCGACCGAAATGCGCGAGTCGTACCTCGACTACGCGATGTCGGTCATCACCGCTCGAGCGCTTCCCGACGTGCGCGACGGATTGAAACCCGTCCACCGCCGCATTCTTTTCGCCATGCAGGAAGCGGGCCTTACCGTCTCGGCGAAGACCCGCAAGTCGGCGACGGTCGTCGGCGATGTCTTGGGCAAATACCATCCGCACGGCGACGCGTCGGTGTACGACGCGATGGTGAAGATGGCGCAGGACTTCACCATGCGCTACCCGCTCATCATCGGACAAGGCAACTTCGGAAGCATCGACGGCGACGGCGCCGCCGCGTACCGCTACACCGAAGCGAAGATGTCGCGGCTCGCGGGCGAGATGATGCGCGATATAGACAAAGAGACAGTCGCCTTTACGCCCAATTACGACAACACGAAACAAGAGCCCTCGGTGCTTCCCTCGGCGACGCCGAATCTCCTTTTGAACGGCACGCTCGGCATCGCCGTCGGTATGGCGACCAACATCCCGCCGCACAACCTACGGGAAGTGTGCGGCGCTGCAATCCATCTGATAGAGAATCCCGACGCGACGACCGACGACCTGCTTCAATTCGTGCAGGGGCCGGATTTTCCGACGGGGTGCATCGCGTTCAACCAGACCGACATCAAACACGCGTATTCGACCGGTCGCGGCGGGGTCGTCGTGCGCGGAGACGCGGAGATAGTGGAGGGTAAAAAGGGCGACTACCAGATAATCGTCACGTCCATCCCGTTCCGCGTCAACAAATCCGACCTGCTTACCAAAATCGCCGACCTCGTTCACGAGAAAAAACTTGAAGGCATACGAGACATCCGCGATGAAAGCACGAAAGACATCCGCGTCGTCGTTGAATTGAAGAACAATGCGAATGCGCAGACCGTCCTCAACTATTTATACAAACATACACAGCTTGAGGAAACCTTCCACTACAACGTTGTGGCGCTCGTCGACGGTGTGCCGCAGACGCTCTCGCTCAAAGCGCTTCTCGAGTATTTCATCGCGCACCGGAAGGATGTCGTCACGAAGCGCACCGCCTACGACCTCAAAATTGCCAAAGCGCGCGAACACATCCTGCTCGGTCTCAAGAAGGCGCTCGACCACATCGACGAAATCATCAAACTCATCAAGAAGTCCAAAGACGTCGACGACGCGCGGGCGCAGTTGATGAAAGCATTCAAATTTTCCGAGCTGCAGGCCAACGCTATTTTGGACATGCGCCTCCAGAAGCTCGCCGGTCTTGAGCGCAAGAAGATAGAGGACGAGCTCAAAGCGGTGCAGGCGCTCATCGAAGAACTGACCATGCTCCTCAAAAGCGAGAAGAAGCTCATGGAGCTCATCAAGAATGAGATCCGCGAAGTCATCGAAAAATTCGGTGACGACAGGCGCACCAAGATTGTGAAGCGCGGCGCCACCATTCTTTCCGCCGAGGACCTTATCGCGGATGAGGAGTCAGTTCTCGTCCTCACCTCGGGCGGCTACATCAAGCGCACCAACCCGGCTGAATACCGCAGGCAAAAGCGCGGCGGCGTCGGCGTGGTAGACCTCGACACCAAGGAAGAAGATTTCGTCACACAATTTCTGACTGCGAGCGCGCACTCGGACCTTCTGTTCTTCTCCGACCGCGGCAAAGTCTACCAGCTGAAGATGTACGACCTGCCGGAAGGCAAGCGCGCGACCAAGGGCAAATCCATCATGAACTTCATCTCGCTCGAGCAGGGAGAGCAGATTACTTCCATCCTCGCGATGCCGAAAGAGAAGAAAGCGATTGATGGCCTTTCGCTCGTCATGGCCACACGCAACGGCACGGTGAAAAAAATCGCGGCGAGTAAACTGCACGAGGTACGGCGAAGCGGCCTTATCGCCATAAATCTCGACAAGGGCGACGCGCTCATCTCCGCGCAGTTCGTGTATAAGGGCGACAGCGTCGTCTTGGTCACGGCGAAAGGACAGGCTATCCGCTTCGACGAAAAGGGCGTGCGCGAAATGGGACGGCAGGCGGCAGGCGTGCGCGGCATGAAGCTCAGAAGTGGCGACTCAATCGTGGGCGGGGGTATCGTGCCCAAAGCGGCAAAAGACGCCGAGCTCCTCGTCCTTTCCTCTACCGGCTACGGCAAGAAGACCGAACTTTCCGAATACAAGATACAAGGGCGCGGCGGTTCCGGCATCAAGACGATGTCCATCACACCGAAGACGAAACAGCTCGTCGGAGGCGCCATCGTGCTTGCGAAAGGCGGCGAGCTCGTCGCGATGTCCAAGAAGTCGCAAACCATCCGCACGGGCCTTGATGAAATCCCGACACTCTCCCGCGCCACCCAAGGCGTGCGTGTCATGAAGATGCGCGAAGGGGATTCAGTCGCTTCTTTCGTTGTGTTCGAGGCAGACCAGCAGGCGGTTTAATTTCCCCAACCTGCGAGAATATGCGGGCCGCGAGACGCACCGTTTACCATAGTGAATACAATTATGGATGTCCGACATCCATAATTATTCGAGGAATCTGGCGGGTAGCACATCGCCGGAGTTGAGCGGTTTGCCGAGGTACTCCAGCGTCTTTTTTCCCACATCACCGATAGATTCCCGAAAAAAGTCGGCGTGCAGGACTGATGGAAAATTCCTTTTTCCCGAGTAGTCCAACAAACTGCTCCACCGGTACTGCTCAAGGCGTTTCTTTGCAGTGGTGGCGTCGGCGATTCGGCCGTGTCGCCACTCGCGTGCGCCCGAAACATAGTCGAGCGGGTTGAGGTGTATATAGTGGATGATGTGCAAAAAATGCGCTTCCGAGTGAATTAAGACCCGCTTTGTCTTTCCCTGGAAAAGCACGCCGCTCCGTTTGTACCGTTCGTTGAAGTAGTTCGTATATCCGGTGTTGAGCTTTCTCATGAATGTGGTCAAGCCGCCTTCCTTTCGCTCGGACAGTAGGAGATGGTAGTGGTTGCGCATGAGGCACCAGGCATGAAGATCGACAATGCGTTCCCGTTCAATATATGGATGTCCGACATCCATAATTTTCTTGAAAGAATATGCAACGTTGCTGGCCGGTTTAGTGTCGTTAAATTCGAAAAGGTCGTGCACGAAACGAGCGCGGTCGCGGTCGTCCATGAATATGTCTCGCTTTTCGGTACCTCTGTTGAGTACATGGTAAAGCTCCATCATCCAAGCCTAGCATATTATGGATGTCCGACATCCATAATATCTGATATGTGTATAAAATCGCGACGGATGCGCCGGAAGTTCGCTATACTACTATCTAATGCAAACGCACGCACCGAGGAAGACGGCAGGTTTTGCGCATCCGCGGCGCAACGTCGCGGCGCTCGGTGTGGAGCCGGGAATGTCCGTCGCAGACTTCGGTTCGGGGAGCGGGGAGTACGTTCTTCATATCGCGGAAGCACTCGCGCACTCGGGGCACGTGTATGCGATAGACGTGCAACGCGACCTGTTGCAGCGCACGAAGAATGAAGCGCACCGGCGCGGATATAAGAATGTCGAGGTCATCTGGGCAGACCTTGAGCGCGCGGGCGCGTCGAAGATTGCGGACCATAAGCTTGACCTCGTGCTCATTTCCAACCTGCTATTCCAGATAGAGAACAAAGCCGCCGTGCTCGCCGAGGCCGCGCGCATCGTGCGTCCGCACGGCCGGCTTGCTATCATTGACTGGGCGGAATCTCCGCCAGCTGGCGGACGGGGGATGGGGCCGCAAAAAGCCGACGTAGTTTCCAAAGATGCCGCTTTAGAACTTGCGCGCGGAGCGGGTCTTGAACTGCAGCGCGAATTTCCGGCAGGTGCGCACCACTACGGGCTCATTTTTCAACCCTGCAAGCAATCAACATAATCTATGCGCAAACTTTCAATGTTCCAACTGCTGCTCCTCGTCGTCTTCGGGAGTCTTGCAATCGCCGGTGTGCTCATATTCTCGCTTGCCATCGGCGGGGGAGCGACCAACACCATCGGCACGGTGAAGATTTGGGGGACGCTCGACCAAAACGCCTTTGCCGCCGTCATACGGCAAGCTGCCGAGGCGAACGCCGATTTGGGCGGCGTTAGCTACGAGCAAAAAGACCCGAAGACGTACCAGAATGAACTCACCAACGCACTCGCGAGCGGCACCGGCCCCGACCTCTTCCTCCTGCGGCAGGATTATGTGCAAAAGGACGCTGGGAAAGTCGCACCCATTCCTTCCGCAGCTCTCTCACCCGCGCAGTTCGAGACGACGTTCGTCGAAGCGGCAAGCCCGTTCGTTATCCAGGACTCCGTCATCGCGGTCCCCATTCTCGCGGACCCGCTCATCCTCTATTGGAACAAAGACATGCTCGCGGGAGGCGGGTTCGCGCAACCGCCGAAATATTGGGACGAGCTCTTCAACATGGCCCAGAAGATAAGTACCCGCGACGATACGGGGGGGATAAAAAAATCCGCGGTAGCGTTCGGAGAATACCAGAACGTCGCCAACGCAAAAGACATCCTCGCGACACTCATACTGCAGGCGGGCGGCACCATTACAGCCTACGACACCGCGGGGCGTCTCTCTCCCGCACTCACGCCGCGCACCGGCGCCGCGACTCAGGCGAGCGTGTCGGCGTTGCGTTTCTACGTGGAGTTCGCAGACCCGTCCAAGAACGACTATTCGTGGAACCGTTCGCTGCCGGATGCGCGGCAGGCCTTTACCGCGGGCGACCTCGCGATGTACGTCGGCTATGCAAGTGAAGAGCCGCTCATCGCGCGCGCGAACCCGAACCTCAATTTTGCCGCCGCGCCTCTGCCGCAGGTGCGCACCGCGACGAATCCACTCAACACCGCCCGTGTCTACGCACTCGCCGCGTCGCGCGCAGGGAAAAATCCGGCCGGAGCGATTACCGCCGCGTTTCTTTTCGTCTCACCCGCAAATTCCAAAGCTCTTTCCACCGCGCTCGGCATCCCGAGCGCGCGACGCGACGTCGTCAACCTGCCCGCGAAAGGCAACGACGACCTTTTCAACAAACAGGCCATACTCGCGCACTCTTGGATAGACCCCGACCCCGAAAAGACAGCGGGACTCTTCCGCGCTATGATTGAGAACACAACCAGCGGTACGCTGCAGGTAAGCGAAGCGATACAGCGCGGTGATCAGGAGCTAGGACACATTTTGGGACTATGATGAAACTCATCTGTTCGGCACGTCGTCTGGCGCCGTCTGCGGCGGCCATTGTGTCAGTTTTAGCGCTCTCTCCACTTGTCGCGTACGCCGATTTGAACAATCCCCTGAACAGCAGCGTGAGCACCATCCCGACCTTCATCGCGGGTGCGCTCAAGGTGCTCGTCATTGTGGCGGTGCCCATCATCGTGCTCTTTATCGTCGTATCCGGTTTCATGTTCATCATGGCGCGCGGCAACGAGAGCAAGCTGACCGAGGCGAAGAAAAACTTTCTGTATGTCATCATCGGCGCCTTGCTCATCCTCGGCGCGTGGACGATAGCCACGCTCATCGGCGGCACGGTGACGCAGCTCGTGGGCAACTGATATGCGACGCGCACGTATAATACTCGCGGTACTACTCCTTGCGGCTCCTGCCGTCGCTTTTGCCGCGTCACCGCGCACCTTTCAGGAACTTTCGGGCATCATCGTAACGCTGCTAGACAACATGACCGCCGTCCTCGTGGTCGCCGGCATTGTCGTTTATTTCTTCGGCGTTTCCACCAACATCCTCAATTTCAGCGATAAGAGCGGAGAAAAACTCAAAGCCTACTTCTTCTGGGGAATCATCGTATTGTTCGTGATGGTGAGCATTTGGGGCATTCTCCGGCTTTTGCAGAGTACGCTTTTCGGCGGCACCCAATTCGGCACTCCGAACGACGGAGCGCAGGCGACGTCGCAAGATATGTTCCAGGTGCCCACGTTCAACCCGTAAGATACAGTCATGCGTCCGCACGTACATATCGCACAGCTCGCAGCGCTCGCGGTCGTCGCGACACCGCTCGTGGCGAGCGCTCAGACGTTCTCGCGGGTCCTCGGCGTCTTTAATGTGTTTGTCGGGCTAATGCTGACGGCGGCGCTCCTTACATACGCTACGGGCTTCATCGTGTGGGTCATCCGGCTCGGTACGTGGCCGAGCTACCGCACCGAGGCCATCAAGATAATGGAGTGGTCGGTCGTCATCCTGTTCGTCCTGGTCGTCCTGCTGGCGATTGTTCAGTTCTTCCAGAATCACCCGCGCGAGGGGAGCTACGTCGCATCTATTATCGTACTACTCCTGTTCGTGGGTATCATCATCTACTTGGTATCGCATTCCGGAGGTGAGAAGAAGGAGGAGAAGAAGTAGGCGAAACAGGGGTTATCCACATTACACCTGCTACGTCTATTGTGTTTTCGGGCCGTAGCTATACGATTGAGGTACTTAGAATAATGAATAAATCCAAATAATATGCGGAAAATTATCGGTTCGACGGCTTTTGCGACAGCGACGCTTATCCTCCCCTCGCTCGCAAGCGCGGCGACGCTCCTCGACACACTTGCCCTCGCCAACACGTTCCTGAACGCCCTCATGGGCCTCTTCATCACGCTTGCTATCGTCGTCTTCTTCTGGGGCCTCATCAGGTACCTCGTGAGCGCGGGAGAAGAGAAATCAGCCGGTCTGCAGATAATGTTCTACGGCGTCATCGCTATTTTCGTCATGGTATCAATCTGGGGAATCATCCGCCTCTTGCAGAGTACCTTCAAGGTCACCTCGACCGATCCCGTCATTCCGAAAGGAATCAATATCAACACGGGAGTTTATTACCAGTAGTACGCTCCCGCTGCGGTGGCAATCGTGTAGGCTGTCGCGCAGAGCCCGCTTTCTGTGGATGCCATCTCAAACATAATGGGTCGTTTCTGGACCTATCTCATCAGTCCGGCGATTTTGATAGTGCTTGCGTGCGGGTTTCTTCTCTTCGTGTTCGGACTCGTGCAATTTCTCTGGAGCCTGAATGAGGGAGGGAAGAGTGAGGAAGGCAAAAAGCACATGGTGTGGGGCATCGTCGGCATGCTAATCATGGTATCCGTCTGGGGCATTCTTGATATGCTCGACAGCACCTTCGGGCTCGACTACAAGAATCCCGACGTAAGCCGCGCACAAAATATTACCGTGCCGGGCAATTTGTTCGGCAATTAGCGAATCCTTACTGAAGTAGTGGGCAGGAGAGGACTCGAACCTCCACCTCTTTCGAGACTAGGTCCTAAACCTAGCGCGGCTACCAATTACGCCACCTGCCCTCGTGGAGGACTGCGATGTATATCTGCGCAAGCGCAGACAAATCGGGAGTCCAACCCGCATATCGTATCAAACTATTCTAATCTTCGCTTTGTTCAATGTGTTGGGAGCAATTGCAGTCGGTATATACTGGAGGGGATGAAGAATACTTTCGTACATTCGGTCGGTTGGTCATACCGCGCCCTTACTCCGCTCATTTTCCTCGCGGATTCCGAACCGGCGCACGATTTCATGCTTACGATGAGTGAAGTAATGGGCAAAATTCCCGGCGTACCCTCGCTCATGCGGGCATGCCTGCGGGTCTCGCACCCGTCGCTCCGGACCGCCGTTGCGGGAATTGAATTCGATAATCCTATCGGGCTCGCCGCCGGCTTTGACCATGAAGCGCAGATGCCGCGCATTGTCGACGGTATCGGCTTCGGATTCCAAAGTGTCGGCACGGTGACCAACGGCGCATACGAAGGCAATCCGTACCCGCGCATCAAGCGTCTCGTGAAATCGCGCACCATGCTCGTCTACAAAGGATTCAAATCGACCGGCATGAGTGCAGTCTTGAGGCGCCTCAAAGGACAGACATGGCGCGTGCCCATCGGCATTTCAATCGGTAGGACGAACCCGCTTCCCGAGTACACGTACCCCGTTGCGAACAACGACGTCGTCGAGGCGTTTACGAAGGCCCGTGATTCGGGGGTTCCGTTCTCGTATTTCGAACTCAACATCAGCTGCCCGAACATGCTGCACGAGATTTCCTACTACGAGCCCGAACACCTCGAGCCGCTTCTGAAAGCGATATGCAATCTCGAACTCCCGAAGCCGCTCTTTATCAAAATGCCCATCGGCCTTAGCGACGAGGCGACACGCGCGCTCCTAGACACGATTATGCGATTTCCCGTCGCGGCGGTCATTTTCGGCAATCTGCAGATAAACCGCAAAGATCCGGCATTCATTCCCGAAGAACTTGCAACACTCGAGAAATTTCCCGGCAACTGGAGCGGGATGCCGTGCCAGAAGCGCTCCGACCACCTCGTGAAGCTCGCATACAATCACGCGAAGGGGCGTCTCGCCATCATCGGCTGCGGCGGGATATTCAGTGCCGAAGACGCGTATCGCAAAATCAGGAACGGCGCATCGCTCGTACAGCTCGTTTCCGCCACGGTCTGGGAAGGCCCGCAGGTTCCCGCAGAAATTTGCGCCGACCTGCCCGCCCTTCTTGAGCGCGACGGCTTTAAGCACGTATCCGAAGCGGTAGGAGTGGACGCCGGGAAGTCCCTGTAATATGCGTAACGCCTTTAAATAATCGCAGTCTCGTGTAGAATCTCCATAGCCGCCTATAGCTCAGCTGGTAGAGCAACTGCCTCTTAAGCAGTGGGTCCCTGGTTCGAATCCAGGTGGGCGGACAAATTACGCGGCTTTCTGTGGCTTCAAAGAGGAGCCGGCTCCGTTGGCGGAGTTGGCGGGTTATCGTTGGGGACGGCTGTGCCGGAAGTGTCGGATGCATCTGCCTTTTTCTTATACGCATACCAGAGGCTCAGGGTTATCCAGATGGCGATGAACGCAATTACGAACTTAGGGCCGATGGCGGTGATGGCCGCCCGGCCGAGCGAGAAACCGAGGACTGTCCATGCGGCATTCCACAACACCGTGGCGATGACCGTGTATACGAAGAATGTTCTGAATGGGATGAGAAGTATTCCGGCCGCGGTCGAGGTGAGTCCGGCGAGATTCGGGTGCCAATACGTGAAGAATATCGCGCGGGGACCGTACGTGGTGAGCTGACGTTGTGCCTTACGAAGCGGTTCGCCGAGCCCGAGTGACATTAGTAGACGGTACCAGCCGTATTTGCCTACGAAGTAATTGAAAGGATACGCGACGAAAAATCCCAGCGTGGTGGCTGAGAATACTCCCACGACCTGAACGGGGTCGTCGCCGGCAAATACGACAGCGAGAACGATGACGAGACTGCCGGGGAAGTACCACCCCAGGAAAAGCACCGCCTCGAGTATCGCGCATATAAATACAGTAATCAGACCGTAACGGTCGAAATACACTTCTGCGAGCCGTATGACCTCGTCTTGCGGAGGGAGATCAAAGAGCTTCCAGACGACGTAAAAAGACGCGAGTGCGGTCAAAGCAAAAAGCGGAAGCCAGATGATAGAAAAGAAATTTTTGATACGGTCCATGTGCCGGGGGTGGGACTCGAACCCACAAACCTGTGAAGGTCAAAGATTTTAAGTCTTCTGCGTAAACCATTCCGCCACCCCGGCGTATTCACCACTATATACGATTTGAGGCCTGGGCGGGATTCGCACCCGCCTATAGCGGTTTTGCAGACCGCCGCGTTGACTTCTTCGCCACCAGGCCGTTCCGCTAATATATCACGGTCTTTATTTGCGCGTTAACTCGTCAATGCGCTGCCGATTCTTTTCACCGAGGTCTATCGCGAAATCAACGATGGGCAGCGGGTGAAGGAGACTGTGTTTTTTTAAGAACTCGCGGAAGTCGCTGCGGGCGCGTCGC
>Ga0209542_10009090_pt1 | contig 18331 bp, 16 predicted proteins | sample RifCSPhighO2_01_FD_184028 | JGI IMG/M metagenome (GOLD analysis project Ga0209542, IMG submission 184028) | Soil microbial communities from Rifle, Colorado - Rifle CSP2_plank highO2_0.1 (SPAdes) (version 2) | ecosystem: Environmental > Terrestrial > Deep subsurface > Rock core/Sediment ...
AACGCCTTGACAGATATTTTTATGGGAGTATACTATAAATACTAAACGTGAAAGGCATCCTAAATGGGTGCCTTTCATTTTATCCTCTTATTTTTATTCTTTCCCTAAGATATTCAAAATCTTTGAAATTACTCCCAGCAAATTGTTTAATTTCTTTTGCTGTTCTTGGCCCTCTGCTAAGTATAATCACTTCTTTTTTTATTTCTCTCAAATATTTCAATACTGGCAGAAAATCTCCATCACCAGAAAGAATCAGCGCTCTGTCAAAATTATCTTCCTCTTTCATCAAATGAAATGCCATATCCACATCGCAATTTGCTTTGCGTTTAGTTGTGCCATCCTCTTGTTCATAAAGTTTTACCGGTTTAAGGAAAAGAGTATAACCAAATTCCTCCAATTTTTTATAAAAACGCACCCGTTTTAAATGCCTGCCGATGAGCAAAATGGTCGCCTCGTCTAGTTTTTCACTTTCATTTTTTAGCAATTCAACAAGATATTTTTGCAGTGGTTTGATTGGTACGGTTTCTTCTGTTTGATAATTGTATGGAAAATTGTGTATTTCCACCCCACCAAAATAAAATATTTTCTCTGCTTTATATTTTTCTTTCAGATATTCAAGAAGTTTTTTGTAATCAATTTTCCAGCCGAGACTCTTTTCTCCTCCATAAAATAAGTTTGAAGCGTCAATAAATACAAATGTTTTCATTGTAGTAATTTTAGCAATAAACACAGGTTAAGCAAAACTAAAAAATATGAAAAGGAGAGATCAAATTCGATTCTCTCCTTTAAAGTTGTTTCTGCTCAAATCGTTCTTGTTTGGTCATTCCTTTGTTGTAGTAGGATTTGGCACGAATCCTCTGGCCGGAACAAACTATAGGTATCCATGTTCTATCTGCGTGCCACATCTGATCGAATGGCAAGCTATCCATCTTGTATGGTTCGGGGATAGCCATTTCTTCTGTCTCATGTAATTCTCCATTCCACTTACGACAGAAAAAAACATGGCACTCAAAGATTGGGTTTTCTTCCTCAAAAAACTCGATAACTGCCACCTTTTCTAATTCTTGAGCAATGATACCAGCTTCTTCTTTCAGTTCGCGAACAGCCGTGTTTTCTATTGTTAAATCCTCTGGCTGTTTCTTGCCACCATATCCATTGAGATAACCGACTCCAAATCCTCGCTTTTTGTTTGCAAGAAAGATGTAGTCATCTTGGACAGGAAAAACAATTGTGCTTATTTTCATATTTTTGCCTCCAATTTAAGGGTATTCCTTTTGAAAAATTACGCAAATTTTTTACAACGGAAAGTGGGTATGTGAACTTTGTTAACATCCCAGAGAGTACGGCACAGGGTAGGTTCTATTGGAGTTGGTATTTTCCTTATTTAGGATGTAATCCACTAACAGACAAAATTCTGATGACCCTCAGCTACTACCAAGTATTAACAATACTTAACCCAGAACAAACATCCGGTATTAACAAAGAGGTTCTAACGTCATTCAATAAACGGCACACTTCGATTGGTTCAGTGTAAATAATTTTAATCAAACAAATCAGAGAAGAAGTTTTTGAGGCGTTGCCAAGGGGAGAGAGAAGAAGAGGGGGTAGTGGCTGATTCGTCACTTTCGACGATGATGGCCACACTCTCCCCTACTTCCGCCACATTCAGTTTTTTCTTTATCTCAAACTTTATACCTTCGGTAGTGCTAAGCCGAGCCAACGAATCTGTCAAAAATTTTTCTCTTTCTGTAAGAGTTTGTACTTCGCCCTGCATCCGGACCAAAGCCTTCTCAGCGCTCTCTTTCTTTTTGTAGACTTTGCGGACCGAATTTAGGAGTACCCCAAACAACAAAAGCAATACCAAAAAAATAGCCAATTTTTTCCATTTTTCACTCTCTCTACTTTTTACCCCTCTCATGCTACTATTCTACTATAATTAGAAAATTATAATTTTCTAATTAGTAAACAGTCATGCTCTGGAATCCAAAAGCACAAAAAGTCTTTAGAATCATCTGGTTCATCCTAGCTATCTTTTTGATTGTAGGGATGGTCTTAGTTTACATCCCTTTCTAATCCGGCTTCATTATTTTTATGAAAACATCGTGCGGGATCGAGATCTTGCCTCGCTCCTTCATTTTCTTTTTGCCTTTCTTTTGCTTCTCCCGTAGCTTCATTTTGCGAGTGATGTCGCCACCATACATGTGCTGAGTGACATCTTTGCGAAAAGCCGAGATGGTACGCGAGGCCATGATCCGACCCTCTGCCTTACCCTGAATCTTTAGTTCAAACATTTGCCTCGGCAAAACTTCTTTCAACTTTTCTACTAGCGACTCCGCTTCTCTCTCTACAATTCTTTTAGAAACCACTCTCGAAAGTGCTGGCTCTTCTTCGCTACCAATTAGGATAGCGAGCTTGGTGACATGTGCTTCCCTCTCTCCTGTTTCTTCATAAGAGAGCGAGGCGTAGCCTTGAGATGCACTTTTCAATTTATCAAAAAACCCTCGCATTAGTTCCCGTAGAGGCATCAGTGCTTTTATAATAGTGCGGTTAGTATCGGCGAAATTGTCAGTACTTTGGACTTCCGCTTCGTGTTCATAGAGGAGTGGCATGAGAGTGCCCACATATTCACTCGGTACAATTATTTTGGCTTCAATCCACGGCTCTACTATAGATTTGATCACGCCGTCTTCCGGGAAAAATGCTGGAGAAAATATTTTTTCGACAGAGCCATTGTCTAAAGTAATGGTGTAAGTGATAGAAGGTTGAGTGATAACCAACTGCAAATTGAATTCCCTCTTCAGCCGCTCGGTAATAATCTCAAGATGGAGCATGCCGAGAAAACCGGTCCGAAATCCTTTGCCCAACACTCCTGATGATTCTTCTTCATAATAGAGAGAGGAATCAGTGAGTTTTAGTGTTGCCAGTGCCTGCTTTAGATTCACAAGTTCTCCTTGATCTTCGGGAAATATAGAGGCCCAAACCACAGGCTTTGGCGCGCCGTAGCCGGGTAGTGCTTCAGCATTTTCTTTCTCTTTACCGATCGTATCTCCGACCGCCACGATCCCCGGGGTCTTGATACCAGTCACGATGTAGCCTATTTCTCCTTCTTTCAGAATTTCGCAAGGTTTTTCGCTGGGTGTAAAAATACCAGTTTCTAAAGAAACAAACTTTTGTTTAGCTCCTCTGAATATCAAATTTTCTCTAGCGGAGACAGTACCAGAAACTACTCTGACAAAAACGATAATGCCACGATGTGTGGAGTATTTGAAATCAAAGACAAGAGCCTGAAGCGGGTTTATTGTTTGATTATGAGAAAGAGGAGCCGGAACCTTCTCAACTATTTTATCTAAAAGCTCCGATACACCTTTGCCTGTTCGACCAGAAGTCTCCAGTATTTCATCTTCTCTACAGCCAAGCACTTTGGCCACTTCAGTCTTCACTTCTTCCACTCTCGAAAGTGGTGAATCAACCTTGCTCAAAGCTGGTATTATGACGAGCCCCTGTTCTCTCGCCATCTGCAAAACAGATAATGTTTGAGCTTGCACCCCTTGCGTCGCATCGACAAGCAAAATAACTCCTTCCACGGCAGTCAAAGCACGCGAAACTTCGTATGAAAAATCTATGTGCCCAGGAGTATCTATCAAATTCAGGATATAAGCCCCCTCCTTACCTCCCCCAAAGGAGGAGGAATCCGAAAGCCCCTTCCCTTCGGGGAGGGGTTGGGGTGGGGCTTTGTAAGCCATCCGGACCGGTGTCATCTTGATAGTGATACCGCGCTCGCGCTCTAGCTCCATATTATCTAGTGCTTGGTCGCGCATCTTGCGAGCCTCTATAGTATGAGTCACTTCCAACATCCGGTCAGCCAAAGTGGACTTGCCGTGATCAATGTGTGCGATGATACAAAAATTTCTAATGTTTTTCATATTTTTCCTAAGGGGAGCCCTTAGGAAGTTTATTTCCATCGGCTCGGTAACAAATCAGAGCATACCTTAAATCTATCCTTGTCCACAAGGTCTTTGTGGTTTCGCATAATATACGGCAAATTCCTAATCCGAGCCCCTGGATAAATCCCCACCACTTTCCCCTCTTTATCAGCAATGGTAATAATTTTTAAATTTTCTATATCTACTCCAGCATCACGCAACCCATAATCATCAACCTCACTATGACTATACCCAGAAGTCCACCCTCTTAAACAATCTACAAAATAAGCACCAATACCGCATGATGGCCCTATACACATCGACTCATCACCAATAGAATAAACATAAAAATCTGACTCTGGCACTTTATCATCAGGCGGCGCCCAGATAGTATGACTCCCTGCACTTTCTACAGCCTGCATACCAATTTTAATAGTTTTATACTGATTTACTCCAAAAGGGTACTCATGCAACAAAATTACAGCAACAATCAAAAGTAAGGTGGCTATACTAACGAGTAAGACTTTTATTTTATATTTTAAAAACCAATTCATGAATAATTGCCTTATTATAACATAAAAAGAAATCTCCTAAGGGGAGCCCTTAGGAATTTTTAATCAATCCATAAATTATGGTGTATCTCTAAAATTGTAAGTAAATCATCAATTGTCTTATTCGGGTAAATGCCAACAATTCGTCCAGTTTTATCTCCCACGACGACAATAGATTTCACTTTTTCGTTTTCATACAAATTGTAATCATTTTCAATTGCAGGCTGTTCTGTATTTTCACCCTGAAGCCACCCACCTAAAATAGCCACTATTTGACCCTCTGGACTACATTCTTCAAAGACGCACCAAAGATTTTCTTGGACCACTTCTATATAGAATTTTTTTGATGGCGGTATTATTAGTTGTGGCGCAAAAGTATCGCTTCCTGGTCCACCTATCATCTCCCCACCTAATGCGATTGTACCAAATTTTATAACTCCACCATAAAATAATGACCTATTCAAACTAAAAATAATAACAAACTCAACCACAATAAAAACAATTGCAATTATTGATATGGTGGTCAAAAAAAATTTGTAGTTTTTCATATTTAATCAACAACTTTTAAAATTCCGACACTTTCTCCATCTCCTTTGCGTGCCTTGATTAAAATCCCAAAGATTTCGTCCCATTTCTTTACCTCAATTACAGTCATGCAACCCAAAGAGTGTGCTCCTGTGTGTAAATATCTGTCTCCATTGTGACCAATCCTAAACCACACCCTTGCAAATTTTGATTCTTCATAATACAAACCTCCCTTATGGGAATAATCTGGTATTTCAATATCATATAACCCTTTTTTCCACGGAGCATTTAGTGAGTCGGTAGTTAGATAAGTTTTATTATTCAATTTTAAAGTCTTTTTAGATATAGAATAAATTAAATCAACGGCATCAATTTGCGGATTTTCTTGCAGAAAATGAAACTTCTTTTCCCTTTCTTCTGATGCATACATCTGAATTCCTTTGTGACCCCCTTCCAAAATAGTAAAATACTCTTTACCAGAATTTACATAATCAAAATGTAATTTTAAAAAAGAAGGCAAATCTATTTTTGATTTGAAACCCTCTCTGCGACAAAGAAACCAGCCATCATCGGTCAAAGGGATATAGCGAATATTTTCTGACACCAAAACCTCCAAGATTAAGCTAAAAATAGCTTTCTTGGAACCAGGAGTCATACCCCGTGATTCCTTAACAACAACCTCATGAGTGCTTATTTGAGGTTTACTATTATTTAAATCTACACCTAAATCAATTTTTATATTACCAACATCATTGAACACAAGGTCTTTTTCTACCACTTTTATATCTAGAGGGATACTATCTGTATTTGAGGTAGCAACAAACTGATAAATTATCTTTTCTATATTGATATCACTTTTATTTTTTATCTTTTTATCAAAAGACCATAGACCACCAGGATGCTCAATTTCAATACGAATATCATCGCCTACAGAGTCTCCGTCATATTTTATCTTCAACAACTTAATTTGTATATTTTTAGCCATGATAATTTATATTTTATTTAATTATAACATAAAGCTGGTTTCCTAAGGGGAGCCCTTAGGATTAAAAGAGGGATTTCTATAAGCGAGCCATTCAAAAATCTCTCTATCAAATAGATTTTTATTACTAAAATAGTCTGGAAAATTCTGGGGTGAGATTATTTTATTTTCCGACCTCTCCTTGTTACGATAATCATGATAACTACTCCAATGATATTTGTTCAAAAATTCGGTAGCAGTTTGGATATTTTGCAATCCCCTATCCTTCCAAAGAGGATCTATAATTTTTACAGGATTAAGATGGATATAAGAGAAAATATATTTTGCATATCGATCACTATCTACGTGAGCTGATTTGAATGCTCCCTCAAAAAGTTTCCCCGTCCGCTTATGTTTTTTGTTAAAATACATCGAATAAGCAGTGCCTAATTTTTCCATAAACAGAGAAACAGAATTTTCTACAAGATTTTCTCTATTTGGAGTTAAGTAAATATGAAAATGGTTCGGCATCAAAACCCAAGCACCTATTGAAACAATCGGGTCACCTTTATCAAAATCCCAAGCGTCGATTTTTCTATCTACTATGTATTCCTTAAATTTTATATTCTTTAAGGAATTACAAAGATAAAGAAGCTTTATAAACCTATCTCTATCTTTATCATCAGTAAATATATTTTGTTTAGTATTACCACGATTATAAATATGATAATACTCACCAACAACAAAGGGTTCTGATCGAGTTGTCATAAATAAATTATAGCATAGTTCCTAAGGGGAGCCCTTAGGAAATTTAGAGGACTTCTGGATCTGGGATGACCACTTTTGATTTCCAGATGCGTTGGTGTAGAGCTTGCCACATTTCTCTGATCTCTCTATTACGAAGTAATACTAGCGAAAGTATGAGCGCCGAGAGACCACAAACTCCAGCCAAAAATCCTTGCATGAAAACACCCCAAACCTTTTCCATAGGAAAAGTGTCAAACAGACGAAGTGATACGAAAGTGACATAGCCCATAATGACTGAAGCAGCAAAGGTGTGAAAGAGGGTGAAGAGCACCGGCCGCGAAAACTCAGGATAATCTTTTGAAAAACTAAGCCAATGCAAAACAGTATTTAATCCGACAGCAATGGAGTAAGCAAACGGCAAGAGTAAGACTACTGTTCCGGCTTGACCAGAAACTTTGAGCATTTCCTCCAAAAAATAGAGCAGAGTCGGCATCTCTCCAACATTTTTGACCAAAAACAAAGCCAAGAGTGCCATAAAAATAGCAGAGACCATGTTTATATAAAGAGGTTTTTTAGTTCTACCTTCAGCATAATAAGCCCTCACAAAAAGGAGTAGGAGCCCCTGCCCCACTACTGAAATCACAAAGAGAGAAAGAGCCGCCGCCGTGAGCCGCGTATCTCTCCAGTCAAATTCTCCAGCACCAAAAATAACTCGGACTATCTGGGCTCTCAAGACAATGAAGAGCACCGTCGCCGGCACCGACCAAAAGATAATGTGTCGAGCAGAATCAATCATTCGTTCCAAAAAAAGTTCTTTCTTCTTCTCTGCGAAAAACTTGGAGAGAGCTGGGAATACTGCCGAAGAATAACTTACTCCTATGATAGAGAGCGGTACCGACTGCAAGTTCCATGCCAAGTTAAAAATAGCGATCGAGCCGACACTCATGATCGAAGCTAGTGCTACCAAGAAAAAAGAAGCCAACTGATTGGCAGAGAGAGTCAGAGTTCGAGGTACCGATACTAAAGCCACATTTTTGAGCGAACGCCAATTGATAGATAGAGAAAATTTTGGAAAAACTTTTTTATGGATGACAAATGGTACTTGGATAAGTGCGTGAAGCAAAGCGCCAAGCACCACTCCAAAAACTAGACCCTTCAAACCAAAGATAGGGTAAAGCACCAACACACCCAAAATAATGCCAATATTGTAGATTAGAGGACTCAAAGCATAGACCAAAAACCGACCATGCATTTGAGTCAGACTAGAAAAGAAGTTGGAGAGTCCGAGTAGTAGTGGCGAGAGCAAGAGTATGCGAGTCATCACTACAAGCTCGCTAAAATTAGTGGAGCCCGCAAACCCAGGTAAGAGCTTCTGCGCCAAAAACGGAGTTATCGCAAATACGACAAGACTGACCAAAACCAACAAAAAGAAAAATACCGAAAACACGTCGTCTACAAATTTTTTGCCTTCTCGCTCTCCTTCTTGAAAATGATTGATAAAAAATGGTATCAAAATAGAAGAAGAAACCACCGAAGCAAAAACAACAAACAACAAATCAGGAATACGAAACGCCGCGTAGTAGAGGTCAAGCTCCACTCCAGCTCCAAATCGGAAAGCCAAAAGTTTGTCTCGAACTAGCGCCAATATTTGAGAGAGTAGAGCAAAGGCACCCAAGAGATAGGCGGCTTCGTGCAGGCCGCCTATCTCTCTATTTATAATGCCAATAAATTTCTTGACCATTCACCTAGCATATCATAACCCCCTTAATCCCCCTTACCTTAAGGGGGAAACAGGAATAAGAACAAAGGTAGTCTTCCCTCCCCTGCTAAGGTAAGGGGACACTTATTACTTACACAACGTGAGAGGAGGGCCTACGCGTAGCGAGGGGTGGGGTTATTCGTCAATCGGTGGCTCACTCCTCTTCTCCGGCTTATCATCTACCGGAGGCACAGCGTCTTTGAACGGAGATTTGCCTGCTTTCAAATTTGAAAGAATGAAGTTTATTTCAGCATTGTCTGGATTGGTCTTTACTATTTCTTCAAATTGGACTATAGCCTCAGCCCTCCTACCCAACCTCTCAAGCGAGAGTCCGAGGAAATATTTAGCGTTGGCATAATCCGGCACCAATTCTATCGCTCTCCCAAAAGCACTCACTGCACCCTTAAAATCACTGGTATTATATTTCAAAAGTCCAAGCTGAAAATGCAAACCTGAATTGTTAGGGTCCAAGAGTGAAGCCGCTTCCACACTTCGCACCGCCGCCGGAATATTGTTCTCTGATGCTTCAAGCTGAGCTAAGGTAAAGTAAGCATCCGTATAATTACCTTTGAGCTCCAAGGCTCTGGTTATGTTTTTCCTAGCGCCGAGAGCATCGCCAGACATAGCATCCAACCTACCCAAAGCCAGTGGTATGGCTGGATTATTTGGTGCCCTTTTTAGAGCTTCTTCATAAGCCACTCGCGCTTCCGGTAGAGCTCCTTCTACATTGTTCCCGGTCAAGATCTCATAGACCCTTCCAGAGGCAAACCAGTTTTGGTAATTGCCAGTATCACTCTCTACCGCTCTTTTGGCTGATTCAATTGAGTTCACGATCAAACCTTGGACTTCGGCTTTGACTGAATCAGTCATCTTGTCTTGATCAACAACACTTCCCAAAACTCTGCTCAAATCAATCAAGTATATTTCGGCCAAACCTCGCCAATAAACATCACTCTGTACGATACCGATGGTCTTTGCTGTTGAGTCTTTCACCAATGCTATATCTCCGGTCTTTTGGTACTCCAATACCCCTCTCTCAAAGACAACATTGGCTACCACCCTCTCCCAAACAAAGTAGCCGAGAGCTATGGATATAACAAGGAAAATAACAATGAGTAGCACCGAAAGAAAGTTGGTTTTGGGATTAGAAAATATATTTATCTTCCACAAACCCACTATCCCTTGAGAAACGAGAGTGGCTGTGAACAGCCCAGTAAACACGAAAGCCAAAGCCAAAACACTCAGGCTTGGGTTATAGAGAAAGAGCATTGCCCACAGGTAGAGAGACACCAAGAAAGAAGAAGCCGATAGATACCGAGAGCGGAGAGCATTGGCTTGGGCAAACATAGCTTTAACACCCATCACCAAATACAAAACAATAAAAGCTAGCAGCGAGAGGAGTCCCAAGAGACCGGTAGTGATAGCGATAGTTGGCATAAATCCTGACCCAAAATAAAAGTCTGCATTCCAAAATTGAGTTTGGTTTATTTCCACTGGTTTATGCAAAGCCCAAAACTCTGCAAAACGGTTTGGACCAATACCAAAGACAAAATTCTTTTGCCAAGCATCTAGAGTCAAGTCCATAGTTGTCTGGAAGCTGGGCCTGACTTCTATCGTCTGGACTCTCATGGTTTTTGAAAGAAACCCGGCAATACCAGTACCGCCAAGCACTAGTATTATTGAGGCCACTAAGATTATAAGAGATGAGAGTGATATTTTGCGACTATTTTCTTCTTGGACTTCTTCTGGGACCGAGGTATTTTGAAGATGCCCTTCTTTAGGAAAACGAGAACCAACTGACCAAGATAAAACATAAACAAAGAAAACCAGAGAAACCAACCCCAAAATAATAATGACTGGGGTGAAATTGGCTGCTCCTATAAACAGCATCGAGTAAGCCATGAGGATAGACAGGACAGTTTTGATCCTCTTTGAGATTTCGGTCATATTGATGATGCATAGAGAAAGTATGGTTGCAGCACCAAAAATAATAGCTGTATCAACGACACTACCAACAGGAAAAAGAGGGATCCTAGAGGCTACTGCCATCGGTAGTAGAGAAGCCAAAAAAGTGCCTACGAAAGTATAGACGGCTAGTGCTATAGTGGCATAGATAAAAGCCAAAATAGCTCTGGCTACTATACCGATACTTCTAGCGGCCATCAGGGTCATAAACAAAGCAAAAACCAGCATCAAGAAAGAGCCGGAGGTACCTAGATCAAACATTGATCCAGAGATGGAGTTGCCAATGGATCCAGAGAAAGCAGAAGATACCAAAGCGATGATGGCAAACAAACCTATCGGCAAAAGATACTTAGCTTTTGGTATTTCAATCATACCGGCCGAAAGGGTTGATGACAAAAACAAAGCGAACAAGACGATCAGACCAGTGACCAATAGTGCCATTTTGGCAACATATAAACTAACTCCAAGAACCGGCACAAAGAAGACCGGCAAAAGAAAGACGAAAACTGCAAGGACGATCCCCAACTTCCTAACCAACATATTTTGTTCCATATTATTTACCCCTTATGCAGTGGCCAAAGGCCTACAGCACCTCACCTCTTACTTTCAAGCGCCGGAGAGGCGCTAAAACAAGGGCAATTAAACAGGGTCATTACTTATTAATTATAACTCTGGCCTAGATTATACCAAAAACTTCTACCTCAAAGTCCCCTGAATGTGGACAACAATAAACTACTGCTGCCCCTTGATAGATTTCACCACCTCACTATCGGCTCGTAGAGTCTCATAGAAAAGGACGTTGGACCGAGTGATGAATACCTCTGAAGTTGGTCCGTATGTTTCGCTACCGACCTTCACTAGATCGTATTTTTTTTCTTTAGTACTAGAGGTAGCAGTGGAAGCTTGCAAATAATACGCTTCTTTCAAGACTATCTCTCGCTCATCATTCCTAACCATCTTGCCAAAATACACTTGGCCATTGAGCAAAAAGACTGCGCTATACTGATCGCTTGATAAAGATTCCAAGACATTTGCCTGCCCAGAGCTACCCAGCCTTCCTTTCAAGAAAAATAGCCCGACAGCAACTATCGTGATAGCTATGATCGCGAGCACCACATATCTCCATCCAGCACTTTTGGCAGCCACTTTGACCTCTGGTGCTGGTGGCCCAAAACGGAATATCTCTCTGGTTGATTGATTGGGTCTTATTTCATTCATATTTATATTTTATCATAAATCTATTTAATATCACTGTTCACAACTCCGTCCTGTTTGTCTCTATCCATAAACTTCCTCCAACTACGTTCTAGACGAAACATTTTGAGTCTAGTGAATACATAGCGCGAGGCAATATCTTCCAACAAATCCGGATTGGCTTTGGTACCGTACAGACCCTTGACCTGATCCAAATAAACTACAGCTTTGTTGCAAGAAGACATAGCCTTTTCGATATAGCCCAGAGCTAGAGCAAAGTCAGCAAACCGCAGAGAGTGAGCTTCAGCCACAAGCAATGGCACTGATAGAGCACACTGCAACATAGCATCATGGTGTAAGTAGCCAAACTCTTTTGCTCTTGGCGCTACATCACTTGAAATAAGGACCGAGCATTCTAGGGCCTTTTGATACACCTCTAGATCTCTGAACGACCTGACTGGCTTTTTGGGGCTAAATTTATAGTTCCCTGTTTTACCCTGTTCTCCATTATTTGTATGGAAGTAACTCATTATGAGAGTGTTTAAATTTGGAGACTATAAGATTTATTATTTTTGCGAGAGCGAAGGAGATGAAGGCGAGACCAATTGGAAGGTAAGAAAGCTTGATACTGTCGTATAAATAAAAGGCTATGACTGGAGCCAAAAGCCAAAATATCCATTTGTTTTTGTTGCCTGCACCAAACAAACCCATAAGTAAAGGTAGGAAAAATACATAAGCAAATAAAAATCCGGCAAACATCACAGCATCGTTTTTACTAAAAATAAAGGTTGGATGTTGTATATATAAACTGTCATACCAAGTTCCAAAATAAGGAGCTGTAAAATAACTTAGAACCAAAACCGCCACCAGTAACAAAACATTTCTTATAAATTTCATAACTAATTATTATTTATAATATATTTTAAATCTGTTTTGAGGAGATCACTAGCCTGTGCGTTAATCTTACCTTTTTTCAAGAGCATATCCAACTCTTTTTCTACTACTTTGATCAAGATCTTGTCTACTTTCTTCTCCAACTTGCCATTCTTTTTCTTCTCGAACTTGATGATGAGCTTGGCCTCAAGTATCAAACCATCTCTAGTCTTCTTGTCTGTGATCCAGCCTAGATTATAAGCTCCGTTGATGTCGACTACCAGCACGTCCAAGGTCACTTCCCTCTCTGCATCTAATTGTTCCGGGTTATCATTATCTATTATGACCTCGAGAATGGTGATCTGGTTTGGAGCGGTGATACCAGTAGTTTCTGTGGTAGTAGCAAAGCTATCTGAAATGTAGCTAGTAAGTACTCCGTACTTACCTCCACTCCCAGTTCCTTGTAGCTCGATTTTGTACTCTCCATCGATAGGATTGGGGATAGTGATGTATTCGTCATCGTCGTTATTAAAACCTGAATAGAAGGCATCTGGGATTTCATTATATTCTTGGCCAGTGGCAAAGTTCTTGCCTATCTTTTTGCCATCTGGGGCCACCACTACTATATCTATTGGAGAATGCAGGCTTATATTCAGTATTTTACTGATCAGGCTCCTATGAATGTTGGTACTCGAGTCTTTGTTTGTAAGCAAGTTAAAAATATTATTTTCTTCTACTGACGGCAGCTGTAAGTGCTCTGCTTGAGAAATTTGATTAGGCACTGAATTAGCCAATGTGGCCCCCAAAATTGTAACGGTTCCATCTCCAGACCCATATTCCAATCCTTGATCAGAATCTTTATTATCAAATCCATCTGGCTTGCCATGTGTCCAGAGCGGGTTTGACGGAGCCACCACCCTTACCCTTTCGATGGTAGAGGCCGCTCCCACATTGCCGACGATGTTGGTAATCTCTACTCCCGAGTTTAGAAGTGCCTGTATGCCCGTATTTGTATTCAAGGCTTCTAAGAATACGTTTCTGGGGTAACCGTTTGAGTATGGCCTCACTGTGCCGGTATCTTTGTCTTTCAAATAGTCAAAGACTGGCAACAATTCTTGAACTGAAGAGACCGGTCTGCCGTGGATGTAGCCAAACAAGCTGGGGTACAAATTGGTTATGGCTTCATGTTGAAATTTTAATTTAATTAGACTTGATAGAGAACCTGCCGGAAACTCCCCCGCTTCCCACTGCAAGTAAGCCTTTGGGGAACCACGGTGAGGAGTCCCGAGAAAGATCACCTGATCCACATCATTTTGGTATTGAGCAGATTGGATATATTCCCGAGCTACCAAGCCACCCATGGAGTGGGCTACTAAATCTACTTTGTTACAATCACAGATATCCTTTACTTCAGCAATTTTATTCTTCAACAAGTTAGCGCTCACACTGTTTGGATCGCGCCACTCGTAGGGGAAAGTGAAGAGGTCAACTTCTTTTTCATAACCGTTTTGGTCTAGAGTCTCGATCAAATCATCATAGCTGTGCAAGATGGGGTCAATGACCAACTCGCCATTTTTGGTGGCACTCCCCATTATGCCGGGGATGATTATCACAGGATCAATCTGCTGTACCCCGCCTCCAGTAAATACCGCCTCTACCGTCATCATATTAGTAGTAGCAGCCAGAGCGGTGTTGGTCAAAGCACGGACCGGAAACACCCCACCGTTCCAATCAACATTTAGATTACATTTGAAAGTCTGATTTTTGAGCGACTGTGGCAAAGGATCGCCATTTGTCCATGCATCATAATTTGCAGGACATTCTCCTTCAAAACACGGGGAGGTGATGGATAAGGTCCAGCTATCTGTCTGGTCAGTTGGAGCAAGGAGCTCCCCCTCTGCTGTGGCCCACGGGAAAGAGGCATCTAGAGGATAGCCAGTTTCGGTACTTTCTCCATCATTTGGCTGTATAGCAAGGTATGGGCAGAGATTTGGAGGGGCCTCGATGCAATTCCAATCTTCATCGTACTCTTCACATACTACACTACGCTCAATCCGGTAAGGTTGATCTTCACCTTCCTCTGGGGTCACCAGAGCATTGAAGGAAATAGTAATATTGGACGATGCAGTTTCCAAAGAAGCGAGAGTAAAATTGCTTGATTCGGGAGTGATAAAAAAGGTAGTAAAAGCCGCAGTAAAGGACGCTCCTAGAAAAAGGGTAAGAAATAATATGAACCAGATGCCATACTTTTGCATTGGATTCATTTTAACAACGAGTTAGACTGTTTTCAATACATTGTCCTGGGGAATAGAGGCCTTGGTACCATCTCGCCACCTCACATTTCTCTTTTTCTTGCCGGAAGTTTTTTTGACCACATGCAGTGGGTAAAACTCAAAATAGTCTTTTTCATCAAACCAAGCACATTTGAATTCAAATACTCGTAGACCGGTCAAACGCGAGAGAGCCAAAGCGTACCAAGTGAGTTGCTCAATCGGCTTTTCCTTGGCCGCGTTTGGTTTGTAATCCAAAAGATGTATGCTCCCATTTCTGATCTGCACCAGATCTATGTGGCCGGTAAGCAACTTCGGCAACTCACCATTTTCTTTTTTCTCTCTTTCTGGTCTATTTTTGAAACTAATCCCAGTTTCTGCATCCACTATCTGAAACCCAAGCACTCTCTGCATATGCTCCACATCTTCCTTCCTGATCAAGACCGGTACCTCAGTCGCCACGGTCACACTATCATTAGCGATCATAAACCGCTGGACCGCCTCATGCCGGAGCTTGTTGGACCGAGCCCCCTTCAGAGCGAAAGCGGTCAGAGAGTTAGCAAAGTTTTGCTTGGACTTGACGATCATATCAGTCCGGTCAAACTTGCTTCTCACTTCTGACATCCGCTCCCCTTCCAAAAAGTTTTGGTGGGGAGTCTCAGAGCTGACCGAATCCAAGAAATCTTTGAGAGATCTGAAATTTTTGTTTTTAAATTCCTCCAGCAAGAGCCTAGTTTTGGCCCGATGATACCTGAAATTATAGAGCTGTTTATGAGCCAGAGTGACACACTCGATCACATCTTTAGGGCGATACATTTTCATCGCATAAGACCTCATCCTCTCATATCTGCAAAGGGGTTTGTATTGCTCTACCCACTTGGCCAGACTCTGCTCATCTGGCGCCACCTTGAATTTCTGCTTCAGGATTTTGCAAGTTTGCTCCAAAGTAAAGCCGAGGTTGTAGTACGAAATGCCTTCAATCACTATCTTGATCGGGTATCTCCTACCTTTGGAATCTTCGGAGGTGAAAGTCCGACCACATTCTAGATTTCTACAAATATAAAGCTGCACTTTCTCATGTTTCTTTTGGCGAATACCGCGTTTAACAATGTTTGAAGATTTGCAGTAGGGGCAAGCCCTGGTGCCGACGTTGCCTAGCTGTTGAAACCCTTCCCCTTCTGCCGAAATTGTCGGAATTCTTTCATCGATCGCAGTCCGGACTGGCAGCTCACTTTTACTTTTTGGTATTTTAGGCTTTAGCATATTATTCACATAAGGACCTTGACATTGTTTTGGAGTTTGCTATACTTGTCTCATAAACAAGAAAGAGACCCTTGATATGTCACGGCATATCTGGGGGCTTTTTTATTTTTGTCGTAAATTATTTATAAATTCATCAAGGATTACTATTGGCACATTTGTTCTTTTTAATAAAAGTGAGAGATATTTTTTATTTGGAGACACGATACTAACGGGTATCTTTTTTTCTTTTAGAAATTCAACAATGCAATGATAATCTCCATCTCCAGACACAAGTACAGCACTTTCTAGTTTATTTTCATAAAAATCTTTTGCTATACATAAGATAAGTTCTCCATCTATATTACCTTTTGTTCTACCTTCTTTGCTTGTGATGGTAGGTTTAAAAGAAATTTCATAGCCAATATTTTGTAAATAATTATATAATTCTGAATTATCGGAGATTAGCCCCATGAAAAGTACCGCGCGCGACACATCAAATTTATCGCGAAGCCAGGATCTAAAAGCTTTGTAGTCTAGCTCCCAATTACTCTGCTGAACTCCGAATTTCAGGTTTGAGGCATCTATGTAAGCTGTGGATTTTTTACCCATATTGATAGTGTTTGCAAGAGGGGAAACAGACAAAACTGCTTAGTCTTTTAATGGGCGCAGTCCTCACGCACACTATTTTTTGCTGGTGCCCAGACCACAGAATGTTCGTAGTGCGATACACATTCCGCTCCCCCTTTTGCAAACACTTGATAAGTATATCAAAGAGGGTAGAAAAAACATCTCACGCTCGTATCACGGTTAGTAGGGGTTCAAATAGCACGGCTAGTATGGTTTTTGGGGGTTACAATAGGGATCTGTGATACAAAGAGACTCACTTTATGGCGTCAAACTTTGACTAGTGTCAACTTCTGGTGCAGGGTTTTGAGGCTCGGAAACCGCGCCTTCCGCAACCCCACCCGCGCTATCCGCGCCGACCTCCCCTTGTTCAGGGGAGGTTTCGGACTCCCCCTCTTGGAGTAAGAGGGGGTCGGGGGGTGATATTTCGGGATCATTTTCTACTCCAGTTTCTGTAGTCGTCGCAGTGCCGACTGTGCCCGCCGTAGCATCTTGCGAAGGCTGGGCGTTGCCATCTGTTGAATCTCCCGATGCCGAATTTGTTTCTGAAGTATTTAAGATTTCGGAATTATTATCAGAAACTATTTGTACCGCACCCACTCCACTTCTCAACATCATTTCTTTGAATTGATCTTTGGTCACACAAGTGTCATCCACACAAACCTCTCCTTCAATGTGCAAGGACCCAACAAACACCTTGGTGATCCGAGTGAAGCCCGACTGAATATCCACTCCCAAATCCTTGAAATAGGCCATTATTCGGCCTAAAAGCGTCAACTTATCTGTACCGAGAACTATAGTAGAAGTAGCGTTTATATCTACCGTCAACTCTTCCACTTTTTGATCAAGCAAAGTTATTTCTGTACTGCTACTTTGCAAATCTTCAATCATCGTCTGCTGTTCCTGCAACCCTCTTATAATCTTCCACGAGCTCACTTCTGACACGCCGTAATATCCGTCGGGGCCCATGTGCACCAACTCCGGATAGTCCACCAACATTTCTTGAGCGATCACGCCGGTGCGCCTGTCTCCAGAAGCGATGACAGTAAAATCTTTGATTGGAATGTGGCGCAGATATTCAATAACATTGACTGATTCTTGAATGTCGGTTTTCAATCGGGCGTCGGATGAGCAGGTGGTGGTGATGCCTCCGGAGTCTGGGTCAAGCAAACAATTGCCATCGGTATCATAAATTTGGAAAGTATTTCCTTCGGAAGTGTTCTCAACTGCCAATTTGTACAAGGGACTCGTCGTCCCGATGCCGACGTTGCCGTCGGTTTGAATTCTCACCCTTTCCGTTGCGGCAGTCTTAAAGTAAATATTTCCACCAGCAACATTGCCAGCTTCAATATAAATACTGCCAGCACTTGAAGCTTCGTTCCCATGAAGTGAGATAGCCCCGCCCCTAGAGTTTGCAATTGAACCACCACCACCAACTCCTAAAATAAGATTATCTGACGCATCAACGGAATCCATAAATAGACCAGTTTCAGTATCGTCCATCAAAATACTACCGCCATCAATGTGGAGTTTACCGTTCGGCGCCGTCGTCCCGATGCCGACGTTGCCGCTAGTTGTTGCCAGATACGTTGACCCAGAAACAGTGAGGCCAGTGGAACTTGCATAGCCTAAAGTAGTTTGACCGGTGACTGCTAACGTCCCTGTTGCCATAATGTTAGCTGCAGTCAAATTTTCGT
>Ga0209542_10009093_pt1 | contig 18329 bp, 17 predicted proteins | sample RifCSPhighO2_01_FD_184028 | JGI IMG/M metagenome (GOLD analysis project Ga0209542, IMG submission 184028) | Soil microbial communities from Rifle, Colorado - Rifle CSP2_plank highO2_0.1 (SPAdes) (version 2) | ecosystem: Environmental > Terrestrial > Deep subsurface > Rock core/Sediment ...
TACAGCTACCTCCAAAGCCTCATCACTAATTATTATTTTGTGATGATCCTCGTATCTTTTTCTCAAACCTTCAAGAATTTTGATTGTATGCTCGGCTGAAGGTTCTTCAACTAGAATTTGCTGGAACCTTCTTTCTAAAGCGGCATCTTTTTCTATAATCCTATATTCTTTTAATGTAGTTGCACCAATAAGTTGAAGTTCACCACGAGCCAAATAAGGCTTTAATATATTAGAAGCATCCATCGAGCCTTGTGCACTTCCAGCTCCCACTAACGAATGGACTTCATCTATAAACAGAATTACCTGGCCTTTAGTTTTAATTACTTCCTCAATAACTTCTTTTAGTCTTTTTTCAAAAGATCCCCTATGAACAGTTCCTGCAAGCATTGCTGCTAAATCAAGTGCAACTAAACGTTTTTTTCGTAAAGGTTCTGGAACCATGTTCTGGACCAACTTTTGGGCTAAACCTTCGACAATTGCAGTTTTTCCAACTCCAGATTCGCCAATTAAGACAGGATTATTCTTCTTGCGTCTGGATAAAATATGAATAACACGATCGATTTCAGCTTCTCTTCCAATAACGGGATCAAGATTACCTTCTCTTGCATATTCTGTTAGATCTTTACTAAATTGATTTAAAGATTCTGTGCCTTCTGATTCTCTTTGAAGCTCCGAAAAACACTGATCACAAAGAGGCATATAAACAAGTCTGCCATTAATATTCATTGCTGTTTGTTGTTTTGCTTCACGCTTTCTGCAATTTGAGCAAACGACCATAGTTTAATTCAACGTATGCGAAAATTGGGCGCGAGTACTCGAGCGTCTCCAATTGGAACACACGACCATAATTTCTTCCCCGACAAAATATTATCACTCCAAGCCAACCATTGCCAGAATCAATTTACGCCCAATTTATGCCAAGCACAAGAGGCATTTTTGAAACCAAATTCAAAATTATTTCCTTCTTCACCTTTTTTTTCATTTTAAATTTTCTTATCTTTCCTCCGCTTGGAATATTCAAAACAACTTCTACATTTCCAGGATTTTCAAATAACAAATCTCTTAGTTGTTCCAAGTCATTTGAGGTTGCGTCAGATATAATTTCTAATGTCGCAACCTCTGTTTTTACAATGTTAGGAATTTCGATCTCCAAAACATCAGCATTTTCTGAATCATCTGCAATAACTTTTACCATATTAACAATCAAAGTCATTTCCCCATTTCGCATATTACATTTTCCTTTAACCAATGCGACATCACCAGCTTTCAATATATCTTTATATTTTAGGAAGTCTCTTGGGAAGAGTACCGCCTCGATGGTTTTATAAGTATCTTCAAGTGTCAAAAAAGCCATGGCATCGCCACTTTTTGTAGAAATCTTTTTTATGCTAGATATTAAACAGCCAACTGCCACATCTTGACCATCTATTAAGTCAACTTTCCCAAGCGTAGAAATTTTAAGCCTATTAAGCATCTCGGCGATATTTTGCATTGGATGTGAAGTAAAATATATTCCAAGCAAATCCTTTTCCCAAGTCAAACGATCAGAAAGTTTCGCTTTTGGAACATCAGGCAATATTGTTGCCTTTACTATTTTTATTGCACCACTAGCTCCTCCAAACATGCCAAGTTGACCTGCTTTATTTTTTTGAATTTCTTTTGAGCTTGAAGATAAAATACTAGGATAAATAGAAAGCATAGCAGAAGTATCACCAAAAGAATCTAGAGCACCAACTTTGATTAAAGACTCCAAAGTTCTCGAGTTTGCAGATGTTACACGCATACAAACTTCATCTAAACTTTTGAATTCACCGTTTTCATCCCTTTGCTTAATAATTTCAGAAACAACATTAGCACCAACATTTTTGATTCCATCAAGTCCATATCGGATACTGCTACCGCCCTCTGGAATAAACTCTGCATGACTTTTATTAATGTCTGGAGGTAAAATCGTCAGACCAAGATGCTTGGCTTCTTCAAGCGCCACGATAAGCTTATCTGGATGACTCATATCAGAAGTTAATCTTGCACACATAAATTCAACTGGGAAGTGTGCTTTAAGATAAGCTGTCCAATACCCAACTATTGCGTATGCAGCAGAATGGGCCTTATTAAACCCATAGTTTGCGAATTCGATCATATACTCAAATAATTTTTTGCCAATTTCTTCTGTAAAACCATTTTTTACACAACCTTCAATAAACGTTTTTTCCTGTGCATTCATTATTGCCATAACCTTTTTCCCCATGGCTCTTCTTAATATATCTGCTTGCCCCATTGAATAACCAGCAATGTCAACGGCAATTCTTATAACTTGTTCTTGGTAAATCAAAAACCCATATGTGTTTCCTAAAATTGGCTTAAGTTCTGGAATAAGATACTCCGGCTCTTTTTTACCGTGCTTACAATCAATATAAGGTTGGATAAATTGCATAGGACCAGGTCTATAGGCTGCAGCCATAAAACAAAGGTCTTCAAGATTTTCTGGATGTAATTCTTTCAAATACCTTTTCATTCCTGCTGATTCAAATTGGAAAACTGATGTGGTGTTACCATTTTGAAATAATTTAAAAGTTTTTTCATCGTCTTCGGGAATCGTGTAGATATCTATACCTTTCCCCATTCTTTTTTGTATGAGTTTTATAGCGTAATCAATAATTGAAAGATTCGAAAGACCCAAAAAATCAAACTTCATAAGTCCTAGGTATTCAAGTGGATTAAATTCAATTTGCGTTATAACTTTGTTGCTTGTACCTGTTTCTGTCTGCAATGGGACATAATCAACATTTGGACTTGGCGTTATAAGATATCCGCTAGCATGAGTCGAAACGTGCCTGCACAATCCATCTATTTTTGATACAACACGAGTCATCTCTTTAAGTTTTGGGCTTGAATCTATAATTCCTCTAAACTCATGATTGTTTTCAAGCATCCAGTCAATCGATTTTGGTTTTCCATAAACAACCTCAACAAGTTTTGATAATGTATCAGCCGTGGATAAATCAATTCCCATAACACGCGAAACGTCTCTAATTGCATTGCGTGTTTTTAATCTTCCAAAAGCCGCAATCCCGCATAAATTTTCTTTTCCATATTTGTTTTCTACGTAAGAAATAAGCTCTGACCGTCTATTATCTTGAATGTCAATATCAATGTCAGGCGGACTTTCTCTTTCAGGGTTTAGAAATCTTTCAAAGTATAAATTCCATTTGATCGGCTCAAATTTTATAATGTCTAGAGAGTATGCAACAACACTTCCGCCTACAGAACCTCTTACACTAACAACAATTCCGTTTTGCCGTGCCCACTTCATCATGTCAGAAACAACCAAAAAATAGTCGTCATAACCTTTTTCGTGAATAACAGATAGTTCTTGCTCTAAACGAGCTTCTATATCTATTGTTATCTCGCCGTACTTAACTTTGGCGCCTGTATAGGCGAGTTCTCTTAAAAATTCGCCTGCAGTTTTTCCTTTCGGCACATCTGGAAACATTGGCTGAACCCTATCATAGATAATGTTGTAATCGGAAACAGTATCCGCCAACTTTTGAGTATTTTCTAAAGCTTCGGGAATATCAGAAAAAATCTCTGCCATTTCTTCTGGGGTTTTTATATACGTGTGTTTATACGGAAGCCTTCGTGTTGGATCTTCTAAAGTCTTTCCATCTTTGATTGCAAATAAAACTTCTTGCGTGAATTCATCTGAATCATCAAGATAATGTGCATCTGTTGTAGCAACAAGAGGAAGATTGTATTCTTTTGACCACTTTATTAGCTCCGTATTAATAGCGGATTGCTCTTTCATAAAATCTGTTGCATCTTTTGGCAAAACATCAGAACCAACTAGCCCATGCCTTTGAACTTCAAGATAAAAATTGTCTTTATACACTTTCGCTAAATATTCAAGCCATTCACGGGCTTTATTATTTTGATCAGCAAGAATATGCCTCCCTAATGGGCCTGCAGGACAAGCAGATGTGCAAATTAAACCTTCAGAATATTTTTCTAATATTTCTTTATCAACTCTTGGCCTATAATAAAAGCCTTCTAAATGTCCAATTGATACAAGCTTAATCAAATTATGATAACCAATCAAATTTTTAGCCAATAAAACCAAATGATAGTATCTAATACCATCGACATCTTGCCTATGTGTTCTTTCTGTCGGAGCGACATAAATTTCACAGCCTATAATTGGCTTAACGCCAGAGTCATGACAAGCTTTCCAAAATTCAAACATGCCATACATAACGCCATGATCCGTTAACGCAACTGCATTCATACCAGCATTTTTAACTTTTTCAACAAGCCTTGATATCTTATTTAATCCATCAAGCATTGAATATTCGGTATGAACATGCAAGTGAACAAATGAAGGTTTATTTTCTGAAGTCATCAATCATATAGTAACCTAGAAAGCCTATTTTCTCAAAGAAGATTTTATAAATTCAATAAAAATTGGATGCGGATCAAGTGGACGTGATTTATATTCTGGATGACCTTGTGTCGCAATAAAAAATGGGTGCTTATCTTTTGGAAGTTCAATAAATTCTACAAAAAAATTATCAGGCGAAGTTCCAGAAACTACAAGTCCAGCCTCTTCTAATTTTGATCGATATGCATTATTAAATTCGTATCTGTGACGATGTCTTTCGCGAACAAGACCGTCTTTGCCTTTTTCAAACTTGTTATGTTTTTTATAAATTTCATACACATACGAATCTTTTTTCAAAATACAGTCAAAAGTTCCAAGTCGCATAGAACAACCATCACCCTTTATAGTTTGATATTTTGGATCAAATGGAATTTCATAAATTATTGGATTTTTAGTATTCTTATTTACCTCAACAGTATCTGCATCCTCAAGTCCCAAAACAGCTCTTGCATATTCAATACAGGCAAGTTGCATTCCATAACAAAGACCAAGATACGGAATTTTATTAACCCGTGCATATTTAATCGCCTCTATTTTGCCTTCTACTCCACGAGAACCCCAACCTATCGGAACTATTATTCCATTTATGCCCGCTAAAACCGTATTCATATTCCTTGCTTCTTTTTCTGAATTTACAAATAAAAGCTCAACTTCAATATCGTTAAAAACACTTGCATGCTCGATTGACTTAACAAGTGCATAATAAGAGTCAATTAGTTGGGAATTTCCAGTCGAAAAGTACTTTCCAACAATTGCAATTTTTACTTTGTTTTTCATTTTCGATTTAAGCGTATTTACATAGTGTTCCCATTTGCTTAAATCTAGTTCTGGTTTTGATTTCATATCAAAAAACTTCAAAATCCTTAAATCAAGCCCTTGTTCATGAAGTCTTAGTGGAACCCTATCTGCTGTATCAAGGTTTTCATTGGAAAAAATATCTTCTTTTAATATGTCAAACTTATGGGAAAATTTATATTTTCTTTGATCATCAATAGGAATTTCACTTCGAATAACTAAGAAATCAGGATAAATGCCCATAGTCATTAAAGCTTTTATTCCAAATTGTGCAGGTTTTGTTTTTGGTTCTCCAACATGAACAGGTACTGGAACATAAGTTACATGGACATGAGCAACTGGAACTTTTTTGGAAAGACGCCTTGCGGCCTCATAATACAGACCATTATTATTTTCATATTCGCCAACTGTTCCACCAAGCTCAATAACAATAAAATCGGCTCTACTATTTTCGGCCGCAACCATATATCTTCTAATAATTTCATTTACAACGTCAGGATTTGGTTCAACATCTTCACCGTTATATTTCATTTGTCGTTCATCGTTTATAACCTTAAGGTAAAGTTGTCCCATAGTTATGAAATTATCGTGGCCAACTTCTTGTTCGAGGAATCTTTCATAGTTTCCCAAATCTATGTCAGACTCACACCCGTCGAAACATAAAAATGGATCTCCATGTTCTATAGGGTTAATAGTTCCAAAGTCGACGTTAAGATTGTTTTCACACTTAATAGGGCAAACACTGTATCCATGTTTTTTCAATAGCATAGAAATAGATGCAGACGTAACGCCTTTACCGAGAGCGCTCATTACACCACCAGATACAAAAATAAATTTAGGCGAATGTTCTGTATTTATAATAGATGGATTCTATCAGAAAAAATAATTTATGAAGAAAGCAAATTGTTGAGTATTATAGCCACTATCTTCGCATCAGCTTGACCACGGGTTGCCCGCATAACTTGGCCTATCAGAAACTGCAGAGCAGAAGCATTTCCAGCTTTATAATCAGATACAACTTTTGGATTTTGATCAATAACAGTTTTAACTATAGGCAAAATAACAGATTCATCTGACAATTTTGATGCCCTATTTGACTTTACTATTTCATCAATTTCAGAAGGCGACTTTTCTTTGTATTCCAAAATATTTATAACAAAGTTGGCTGATTCAGAAGGGGAATATCCAAAATCTAAAACCGCTAAATACTTTTCATACAAAGAAAAGTCGCTAACAAGTCTTAGTATGTATTGATTATTTAACCCTTTTTCTTTTAATTGTTTTCTTAATTCTGAAGGCAACAAAACATCTCGCGTCGTAATTTCATCCATCCATTTTTGACTAACTTCTATAACTGGAATATCAGGCTCTGGAAAATACCTATAATCATTTGCTTCTTCTTTACTCCTTTGAGAAAAAGTCTTACTAGTCACTTCATTAAATCCACGCGTTTCTTGTGCTAGTGTTTCATCATTCATCAGAGCCGCTACCTGACGTCGCAATTCGTAGCGCAATGCTTTTTTCATAAACGAAAATGAGTTTATATTTTTCATTTCAACCCGATAATTTGGGAGTTCTTTTTGACCAGGCTTTCTAACTGAAATATTAGCTTCTAGCCTCATGTTTCCTTTTTCCATGTCAGCTTCACTAACCTTCAAGTACTTTGCAATAAGCTGAATTTCTTTACAAAACGAAACTGCTTGATCTATATTATTAAAATCTGGCTCTGTAACAATTTCTAAAAGTGGAACACCTGATTTATTAAAATCTATTAAGGTTAAATCATCTGTATGTATCGATTTTGCAGTATCTTCCTCTAGATGAATTTCTCTAATATTTATCCCAAATAAACTTCCACCAATCGCAATTGGATTATGCGGACAAGTTAATTGAAATCCTTTTGGCAAATCTGGATAAAAATAATTCTTTCGTTCATAAATTATTTTTTCTTGAAGTTTTGATCCTAAAGCATGTGAAAACATTTGAGCACTTTTAATTGCCTTCAAATTAGGCACAGGCATCGCACCTGGAAGCCCCAAACACACAGGACAAACATTCGTATTAGGTTTACTAAAAAATGGATCATTCTTGCAACCACAAAACATTTTAGAATCCGTATTAAGTTGGATGTGGATTTCAAGTCCTAATACCATTGAATAGTCTGTCTCATTCATTTTGAAGCCCTCTCAAAATTATATCCAAGATTGTATAATTTTTTTTCTGAAAAATGATCTCCGATAAGCTGAATACCAATTGGTAAACCTTCCTTGCTAAACCCGGACGGCAGAGAAAGTGCCGGAATACCAGCTAAATTTACAGGAACAGTTAAAATATCCATTAAATAGTTTTTCATAGGGTCAGATACAACTTCTCCAATTTTGGGAGGCATTACAGGTGAAACTGGTGCCAAAATCGCATCGACTTCCTTAAAAGCATTTTTAAAATCCTGAATAATAAGAGTTCTAACTTTTTGAGCCTTTATATAAAATTCATCATAAAAGCCAGAGGATAATGCATAGGTCCCAAGCATAATTCTGCGCTTTGCTTCGTCACCGAAATTATCTCTAGACTTTCCAAATCTTATCCCGTCAAATCGAGCGAGGTTCGATGAAACTTCAGACCATGTGATTACATAATACGACGCCAATGCATATTCAGAATTTGGCAAACTTATTTCTATAATTTCAGCTCCTAATTTTTCATATAAGCTGATTGCCGATTTTGTTTTTTCTAGAATTTCAGAATCAATTTCATCAGATAAATATTCCTTAACAATTCCAATTTTTTTGCCTTTGATATCAACATCAATATTCTTTAGATAGTCGTCAACTAGATTTTTCGAAGTTGTTGCATCATATGGATCAAATCCTGCTGTTTTGCCAAGGATCAAAGCTGAATCCTCAACGGACGTCGTAATGTGTCCAACAGAATCTAAAGACGAGGCCATTGCAATTACACCATATCTCGAAACTCGTCCATATGTTGGCTTTATCGCAACTGTATTTGTGAAAGACGCTGGATTTCTTAAAGACCCTCCGGTATCTGTCCCTGTTGCAAATACAACCATATTAGAAACCACAGAAGCAGCAGTTCCGCTTGAAGACCCCCCTGCTACCCTACTTTTATCATATGGATTTTTTGTTACACCAAAATCGCTATTTTCCCCAGTTGCTCCATGCGCAAACGCATCACAATTTAATTTTCCAAGAGAAATTCCCCCAGCATTTTTAATTTTTGAAACTACTGTCGCATCATAAGTAGGAACATAATCACCCAGGATATTTGATGCAGCTGTTGTTTTTATACCATTTGTAGAAAAAATATCTTTGTGCGCAAGTGGAATTCCAAGCAAAGGATTTTTAGAAAATAATTCATCAAGATTATCTGATTTTGATATTAAATCATCTATATTTTTAGCTTGAGCAATTGCAATATCACTTGTAACGGTTATAAATGCATTAACATCTGGATCTTCTTTATTAATTTTACCTAAATATGATTGTGTTAATTCCAAAACACTAATCTCCTTTTTTTTTAATTTAGAAATTATTTCTGATATCACTTAAAAATTCCCTTCGTTGCGACATAGTTTTCTTTCGCGATTTTTGCGTTTTTCAAAATATCAGAAACGGCAAGTGTTCGTGATGGTGAGTCTTCCTGAAATCTATTTTTTATACCATCAATTGGGTGTGAAGTCAGCTGTACATTTGACGTATCCACTTCATCAAACTTTTTAACATATGAAAGGATTGCTGAAAGCTGTATTGAAAATTTCTTTATGTCATCATGATTTAAATTAAGTTTTGCCAAATTTGCAATTCTGATTATTTCTTCTTCAGATACCATGATGTAAATTAGTATAACAAAAAGAATAAAATCACATTAAGCGTAAAAGTCTTATTCTTTCAGAAACAGGCGGATGTGTCTCAAACAAATTTGCAAACTTACTTGCATTCTGACCCTTTTTCAATGGATTTGAAATATACATATGAGCAGTTGCTTCATTCGCAACTTCTAAAGCTTCAGTATCAGAAGAAATTTTTTCTAAAGCAAGTGCAAGTCCTTCAGGATCACGTGTTAGTAAAGCCCCTGATGCATCTGCTAAATATTCTCTATTTCTTGAAACAGCAAGTTTAATAAGGCTTGCAATTATAGGACTTAGAATTAGTAATACAATTCCAATAAGAACAACTATTCCACCAATTTCTTTATTTCTATCGCCTCTTCTAAAACCTCCTCTTAAAAAGATATTAGCCATCATCGAAATTGAACCAACAAGAATAACAACGATTGTCATAAGTCTAATATCATAATTTTTGATGTGAGAAAGTTCGTGAGCTAAAACAGCTTCAATTTCCCTTTTATCTAATTTTTCAACAAGGCCGGAAGTAATAGCTATAACTGCATGTTCAGGATCGCGACCTGTTGCAAATGCATTTGTTGCAGTGTCATTTATAAGATATAAATCAGGGATTTTTTTAATACCGGAACCTACGCAAAGATTATCTAAAATCCCATAAACTTTAGGCAAAGTTTCACGCGAAACTTTTTTTGCGCCGGCTATCCCCAAGACTATTTTGTCAGAAAAATAGTAACTAGAAACCGACGATATTGAAGAAAAAAGAACCGCAAATACCATAACGGGATAGCCGGCGCCCTCTCCAACAAAAATTTCACCACTTAAAAAGCCAAGGATAGTAACAACGGTTACAAATGCAAACATTATTATTACAGTTTCTCTTTTATTGGATGAAATTTGATTGTAAATCGTCGTCATAGTTTAGAATGAGACTTTTATATCGGCTTTTTCGCTTTCTTCTGCCTCAAAGAATATTTCCTCATTAAAGCCAAGCGTATTAGCAATCAAGATATTTGGGAATACTTTGATCTTTGTGTTATATGACATAACATTTCCGTTATAAAATCTTCTTGAATAAGCTATCTTTTCTTCAATCTCTGTAACTTTATCCATTAAATTATTAAGCTCTGTATGAGATTTAAGTTCTGGATACGCTTCCACTTGAACTTTTATTCCATTTAAAGCACTCGAAATTTGAGATTCAACTTGACCGCGTACTTTTGGGTCAAGGCCCTTTGATGCATCTTCCATTGCTTTAGTCCTTAACTCCGTAACCTTTGTCAAAATATCTTCATCAACTTTTGTTGCTTTTCTTACTGTTTCAATTAAATCTGGTAAAAGGTCGTATCTTTTTTTAAGCTGTACATCAATATCTGACCATGCTTCTTTAACTCTCATTCTTAGAGTGACAAGTCCGTTGTATGTTACCCACACAAAACCAATAACTAAAACTGGTAAGCTTACTAGAAATATTGCTTCGTACATTTTTATTTCCTTTTTGATAACAAAATTACTCCAAACACCATCATGGCTTTATTGTATCAAATTCCAAGGGATTATCTTGCGTGAATTTTAAACCTAGTTTGATTGCTGTTTCAGCTCTTTCAAGTTGACGACCGATATAAAGTGCATTGCCTAAAGTTGATATTGCAAGTCCGTTTTCAATTTCAAATGAAATTAATCTTGCCGCATTTCTTTTTTTGCCATCAATGCGCCATTCTTTTATTTCTTCGTTTCCGCGCGGAGTCATCCACCTTGCAACGATATCGCTATTTTCAACCATAACACTTAAATTTCCTCTTGGATCCCATTCGCAATAGCCTTTGTCATTTTTTTCGTAGAGTTCTTTTGCATCTTGATAGTTATGCTCATAAATGTGTGCCATATTCGAAATTGTTATAAGAGCGCCCATTTCAACCGTAAGCTCATTTGCAATATTTGATTGCAGTTTTCTTAGTGCGAAAGCGTTTAACGGCCATGCGTTGTACATGTCGTTGCTTCTGAAATATGCTGTCAAAGTTAACTTGCTTTCGTAAATTTGGCATTGAATTAAAAATAAACACGGCGTTTTAGAACTAGGCCTTTTAGGAAAAACATCAGTGAATGGATTTGCCAAAAGTGCGATTGCCCCTTTGTCGTATTTAAATCCTTTTAATTTTCGTACAATGGAAATTGCGACTTGATCAAATCCACCGTGCGTAAAAAATTGATCAAACCTTTCAAGTTTTAGCCAAGGATAGATCTCTTTTAGGTCGGACATTTCTGAATGAGCAAAGTTAAAAAGTCTTTCGCCGTAAGTGTAATCTTCTGTATGAGGATCTGGATCAAAAAATCCTTTAAAATATTTTTCTAAGTCTCCTTTCGAAAAAGGTAGATAATCTGGGATATTCCAGTTATCGGGATCTTCATCTGTAACAACTGCCGTCAGATTTAGCATTTCCTTCATTGTTTTTGAAGTATCAGAAACATAATTTATAACAGCTTCTGATTCTAGGCCGAACATGCTTATGTGTTTTAAAATTGAGATATATGCTTCGGCAATTGTAGGACGTCTTACTTTCATGCAGTCAACCTCACTTGGAAAAGTCTGTACATCAGATTTTGTGGGATCAGGAAAAACTTCGGGGGAACGCCATTTTATAGGGGTAGCCCTTTTTATCAGAATGTCATTTAATTTCTCCACCCCTATCATATCCACAACATCTACGTTTTTTCTAAACGCCTCTATAGCTTCCCGACTAATCTCTTTTTCAATTTTTGCAATATCATCGCCAATTACTTTGTAATCATCATCAACTCCATTTTGCATGAAACGCAAAAACGCTTCACCGCTTCCCATTAAATCGCTTCCAACAAGATATAATTTTGTGATAACTGGATTTGCAAGAATATTTCGGATAACGTAATTTATTCCTTTTTTTGTATAAAGTTGACCTGCAATATAAAAATCATCGGGATTTAAAATCTTTTCTAAAGTTTCTTTTGGAGTCCACAAAGTTGCAATCGCAACACCAGAATTTGGATTAGAAACAGTCAAACGGTCCTTAAAATAAATCGGCCAAGACATACAAAAAGAATACGGGAGAATAGAAAGACAGGCAAGAAGGTTAGGATTCTGAAAGCTGCTTTGCCCTAATAGCTGTTTGAACAGCTACTGGGAGTCTATCAATGTTTTCGGGATCTAGTAATCGAACTGAACCATATCTTTGAATAAGAGTAGATGCTATGTCATCAACAACTTTACCTCCTAACGGGCCTTTACTCGCTAAGTAATTCGTGACATACACATCAGCCTGAAAAAAAACTCTTGCGACACGTTCGTATACTTTTGCTTCATCAGATGCTTTTACACCGTCATCCACACTTGGGGAACTATATTCTAAGTCACCAAGAGTTTGTTGGACTTCAAAAAGACTTAAATTCATTTTGCCCCAATAAATTGAACAATGTTTCCATCTAAGTCTTTAAATGTTGCAAAGTAGGAATCGAATGTTGGAGCTTTAAATGGTTCTGCAATAAATTCAACTCCTTTACCTTTTAATAATTCATATGCTTCCTGCACGGAATCTACGGAAATATTAAACATTATTCTATACGGATCTTTGTTTTTGCCATGAACTTCAGAATGTTTACCAACCCAAAAATATGATTCACCAATCGACATCCCTACTCCAGTATCATTTGGATGATTCAATTCTTCTATTGTTTCAAGTCCTAACTTTTCTTTGTACCAAGAAACAAGAGATTCATAATCTTCAGACCAAATTAAAGTTGCGGATATACTGTTAAATTTCATATTATATCTTCACGTGTTTTAATCGTTCAAAATTCCCACCAGACTCCAACATGGTTTCTGCTAAAAATTCATCTTCAATGTCTTCTGGAAGCAAAGCGTTTTTATGCTGCAATAGGGCACTTTTCTTTTTGTCCATGTATTTAGTTATTTCAAAGTATAAAACATCTGGATATGAATACGAATCTGAAAATAAGAGTTCATTTACTGTATGTTGAGTAAGTCCGTGTAGCAAAAAGTGTTCCGGAAAAAATCCACGGTCTCTTGAATATGGATAGGTGGCGTCTAAAACAATTGAAGACGTACTTCGATGATCGCGGTGATTGATCCAATGTGTTTCCTCATCAAACGTATTAATCGGATCAAAAGGATTATGCGTAATTATAATGTCTGGCTTAAATTGCCTAATATGGAAAACAACTTTTTCGATATTAGGGATGGTGTTTTCGATTTCGCCATCTGGTATACCAAGATTAAAATTTTCACTTTCGGGAATGCCTAATTCTTTACCTGCTGCAATTTGTTCGGCTATACGGATTTTGGCAAATTCTTCTTCTGTAATATCCCTCCTATCTTGAAAACCTTTTCCGCCAGTTGTTGTAACAACAAGCCTCACTTTTTTGCCTTCGGCAATAAGCCGTGCAACAATTCCGCCACAAATAATTTCATTATCATCAGGGTGTGCAGTAACAACCAAAATTCTATTTTTACCAGCAAAAATTTTGTTAAATGAGTCAACAATTTGCATGATATGTTTTATAACATATTCCCCTTATAAACAAAATACTCATTTAAGTTTCCCACTTTATTTTTTAAGAAAGTCATCAAGAGATATTTCGCTTTGTTTTAAAATTGCCCGAAGTGTACCTTTTGGTAGATCACGACTGTGGATAGCTACCGTGGTTGCCCTACCATCTGGATGAATTAGGCGAACATGGCTACCCGTTTGGCGTTTTACCTCAAAACCAAATTTCTTTAAAGTTTTGACGACATCTTTTGGTTTAAGGGCGGGAAGCTTTGCCATCTTATTAGGTGGCAAAACGGATAGTTGGACCAAAAGAGAATTGGAACCTAGTATTGGTCACTAATTCCTCCTCTGGTTTATCTATTGGAATTTCTCTACCTTCTTTTTGCAAGCACTCCATGTGAAAGGTAATTGTCTTTCGGATATTTGCCAAAGCCTCTTGAACGCTGTCACCGTCATCGGCAACACCCAAGGTAGGACAGTAGGCCACAAAACACAGCTTATTATTACCCAGTCGCTTGTCGGGCTTAACAACTACACGATAATCAAGAATATAACTTTTTCGAAATCCCATATTGGCGCAAGTGTACCAAAATAGAAAAGTAAAGCAAAGTCAAAATAAGTCCCCGCCGTTTGGGATGAAAATACTGAAAATGGTGGTTTTTCGGCTTTGGATATCATTGCGATTCAAAATCTAATGCTAAATAATGATAAATATATGGCTAACGAATCATTAATATCATCACCGCATAAAAATTTTGAGGAAATCAAAAAGATTGATGAAAATGGAATTGAGTACTGGGAAGCTCGTGAATTGATGCCTTTACTTGGATATAGAAACTGGCGTGATTTCCACAATACCGTCAAAAAAGCCCAAGTTGCCTGTAATAAGTCGGGGCAAAAAACAAGAAACCATTTTGAGGACACACTCAAAATGGTTATGTTGGGTTCGGGAAGTAAAAGAAATGTACAAGATTACAAACTATCCCGCTATGCCTGCTACTTAATTGCTCAAAATGGTGACCCGTCAAAACAAGAGATTGCTAATGCCCAGACCTATTTTGCAATCCAAGCAAGAAGACAAGAGGTATTTCAGCAGTTAGCAGAAAACGAAAAAAGACTTTTTGTAAGAGGAGAAATAAAAAACCACAACAAAAAATTATTTGCTACTGCAAAACAAGCTGGGGTAAACAATTTCGGTCGCTTCAATAATGCAGGATATGAAGGTCTTTATGGTATGAGAAAAAATCAGATTCAAAAGAAAAAAGGCATAGGGAAAGATGACGTATTGGATAGGGCTGGGACAACAGAACTTGCAGCTAACCTATTTCGCATTACCCAAACAGACGAAAAAATTAGAAACGAAGATATAAGGGGAGATTACAAAGCAAGCAATACACATTTCGAGGTGGGCAAAAAAGTAAGGCAAACAATCCGTGAAATTGGTGGAACAATGCCTGAAGTACTCAAACCTGAAAAACATATCAAAGAATTAGAAAAGGAACGAAAAGATTTACCAAAGAGTAATCCGAATACTTGATGCTTGTGCATCAATACCATTGTCGCCAAAATGTCCATAAGCCGTATATCAAATCTATATTTTTTTTAGCTCCTCTTGTACACAAAGTATTCATTTAGCCCTCCATTTTTCCCATCTGATTTGAATTTTGCGATTTGTTTAAGGCCGACGGAGTTTAATATTTTATCGATTTCGGAGATCTCCGCATCGCTATATTTATGAAAGTATCTTTTGGCGTTTTTGTTATTGGCCCAACCCAAAAAGTAGTCGCCTTCTTCAAGGTCAAATTCGGAGTTAAAATCTTGGGCTTCAGAAAATCTTTCATCCGTTTGATAGTTCCAAATTGTAAATATTAAAAGGCCATTTTTAGATACTAGTTTTGAAAGATCCAAAAACCATTTTTTGCGAAATTCTTTTGATGGAATGTGATGAGTAATGCCAAATGCAACTACGACATCGAATGTCGCGGGAGACAATGATTCTATGTCATTTATGACATCCATTTTCATAAACTGAATGTGATCATTTTCCAAAGCTTTTGCTTTAGATAAAAGGAAATCGTTCGAATCGATTCCGAGATATTTAAATAAGGGTAGCCCTTCTTTTTCAAGGGTAGCCCCGATAAAGCGGCCGTTTCCACATGCAACATCCAAAACACTAATTGGACGCTCCAAGCTATTTGTTTCCCCAAACTCCCCCTCTATAATTTCCGCTACCCTTCCCCACCCTTTCCATGCGGATTTTCTGGTTTTATCAAAGTCTGGTCCTACTTTGTCGTAAAATTCTTTATTTACACGTATAATGTTATCTATCGTTTCTTTATGCATATATGAAAAAAAATACCTTGCAAACAATTATAGACTCCCTTTTGAAATTAGATAATATATCCGAAAAGGAAATCCTTAAAATCTTGCGCGAAAACACAAAAGCAGGTGGTGGCCTTTACTCAAAAAGTGAAATCTTAGCTGAAATTGAAAAGCAAGATAATCCTTTATACAAAAGGCTTATTCCTATTATAAAAATGAAATCAACCCGCACAATTTCTGGCGTTACACCAGTTACTGTTTTAACAAAACCATTCCCTTGCCCTGGAAAATGCATTTTTTGTCCAAACGATGTTCGAATGCCAAAAAGTTATCTTTCAGATGAACCAGGCGCACAGCGAGCATTCAAAAATAAATTTGACCCTTATGCTCAAACTTTTAATAGACTTTTGGCTTATAAAAATATTGGACACCCGACAGACAAAGTTGAACTTATTATTCTTGGAGGAACTTGGACTTCCTATCCCAAGACTTACCAAATTTGGTATATAAAAAGATGTTTTGACGCAATGAATGATTTTAAAAACTCCGATGACAAAATATATAATTCACGGCTTGAAATTCCATACGATGAAAAATCATTGCACGAAATAAATGGCGAAAAAATTTCCGAAACATATAACAAAGTTATTTCACATGCAATTATTCCCAAAGAATCTCAAGCAGAAAAAGAAACCGCAACCTGGCAAGAACTTTTTGCCGTTCAAAAACAAAACGAAAACGAAAAAGCGCGTTGTATTGGGCTTGTAATAGAAACAAGACCTGATGAAATTTCCGAATCTGAAGTTATAAATATTCGAAAACTTGGAGCAACAAAAGTTCAAATTGGGTTTCAAAGCTTAAATGACAAAGTTTTAGAATTAAATCATCGAGGACACAACGTTGCCACAACGAGAAACGCCGTAAAACTTTTACGTCAAGCAGGTTTTAAAATCCATGCACACTGGATGCCAAATTTGTATGGCTCAGATCCAAAAGCAGATGTAAAAGATTTCAAGAAAATGTTTTCTGATCCTGATTTTATGCCTGATGAATTGAAAATTTATCCATGTTCGCTAATTCAAAGTGCTGAACTTATGCAGTATTATAAAAAAGGTTTATGGAAACCATACACATTCGAAGAATTATCTTACGTTTTAGAAGAATGTTACAAATTAACTCCTGAATATTGCAGAATAACAAGAATGATAAGAGACATCGGATCTCAAGATATTGTAGTCGGAAATAAAAAAACAAATTTCAGACAAATAGTTGAAATAAATCTAAAAAAGCAAAAAGCTGAAATTCGTGAAATCAGATATAGAGAAATAAGGGGCGATGCAGTTGAGGCGGATGAATTAAACATAAAGCAAACAAAATATGAGACATCAGTTTCGACAGAATACTTTTTAGAATATGTAACTGCCAAAAATAAAATTGCGGGATTTCTTAGGCTTTCAATTCCAAAAATTGAAAACTATATTAGCGATCTAAAAAATGCAGCCATAATACGCGAAGTTCACATTTATGGTCAAAGCATAAAAATCGGTCAAAAAGATGAAGGCAAAGCTCAACATTTAGGACTTGGCAAAAACTTAATCTTGCTCGCCAAAAAACTTACAAAACAAAATGGATTTGATAAACTAGCTGTAATATCATCAATAGGAACGCGTGTTTATTACAAAAAGCATGGATTCGAGATGAAGGAGCTTTATCAACTAGTAGAAATCTAACTGTTCACAAGGTATAGAGTTTTCTTTAAGGATCTTAAGCCCAGTCTCGTCCGTATGTTTTGATATGTAGTAGATTTTTTTGATTCCGGCTTGGATTATTGATTTTGCACATATGTAACATGGTGAGTTTGTTAGAAAGATTGTCATTTTAGAAGTTGGAATTGAGTATTTTGCGCATTTCGCAATTAGGTTTGCTTCGGCATGTATTGAGCACACTTTTTGGAATTCTTTTCCTTTTAGATTTTCGATTTCGCGTATGCATCGACCATTTTGGCAGAAAATTTCGCCCTTTAGTGTTTCGTTCCAGGTTTTTAAATAGATAAAGCCGTTTTTTCTTCTAAAGTGTGGATCTTTTAATGCAAGGGGCGAAATTTTCTGCCCTTCATCTTTTATAACTCCAACACATCCAACTTTATATCCACAAGTTGAATTTTCTGCTATAAATGCAGCTTTTTTCAAAAAATCATTTATTTGAGTTACATTCATTTCGAAGCCTTTCTGCAAGTTCAACTGGAGGAATCTTAATATCTTGATAATTCCACACCATAATTCCATCCTTATAGGGCATAACACCAAGATGTCCATGCGAAACACTTTTTCCGGCACTAAACCCTTTCGACGTCTTATAATTAAGCCAAATTTCATCT
>Ga0209542_10009097_pt1 | contig 18321 bp, 24 predicted proteins | sample RifCSPhighO2_01_FD_184028 | JGI IMG/M metagenome (GOLD analysis project Ga0209542, IMG submission 184028) | Soil microbial communities from Rifle, Colorado - Rifle CSP2_plank highO2_0.1 (SPAdes) (version 2) | ecosystem: Environmental > Terrestrial > Deep subsurface > Rock core/Sediment ...
AAAAGACTTGGAGAAATAGACGAAAGCATTGCAACTAGAGAAGTGCAGGAACAATTCAAATCAACTTGGAAGGGAATTTTTGAAATTCCAAAACTTTTCGGAAGAAGAGGAATATAAAATTAAAATATCTTGTTTCTAATTCCTTTTAAGATAAATAAAACTATAACTAACAAATATATCCCTAAAACAAACGGATTGTGAAAAATAATTACTCCAAGCAAACTATCTTCTATAATATTAAATTCCTCAATAAATTCAACAGGTATAAAATAAGAAATAAGAAGAAAAGCAAAGAGTAAAACTCCGATGACAAAAAATTTAATATTTTTGATCTTCATAAATTAATTAATATACAAATCTTTAAATACTCTTCCAATCTTATTTTTAAAAATTGAGGTGTCAATGGTAAAAGCTTGCATTTATTGTAAATCTTCTCTTGAGGAAAACTCCGTTATAGATGTCTGTAGGCAATGCGGCCATAAGGTTTGGGGTCCAAAAATGTTCTCAGCTATCGTTTCTAACATGGAAAATGCCCGAGATGTTGGAGATTTGTATCAAGGTTCAGTCACAGATTCTACAATAAGGAAGAAGTAATTTCTTTGAGTTATCAGATTAAATACTGCCACATAAAAGGCAAACTTTAAAAACCAATTTCCGTTAATAAAATACATGTTAAAACATAAAAGTCCAAGAACAAAGGGAAAAATCTCTCTAACGAAGTACTTTCAGAAGTTCAAAGAAGGAGATAAAGTCGCCGTAGTCAGAGAATTAAGTGTAAAATTTGGCTATTCAAACAGAATTCATGGTAGAACTGGAAGAGTATTAGCTAAGAGGGGCTCAGCTTATGAAGTAGAAATAAATGACATAAATAAGCCTAAAAAGTATGTTCTTAAGCCAATACATCTAAAGAGAATAGAAGGAGCTAAAGCCCAATGATCGTTCTAAATCAAAAACCTCTTTCAATGGCAGAATTAAAAGACCATATAAAGAATATAGAAGAAAAGAAGAATTTAGAAGATTATCTTAAAGCATTCACTAAACTTAAGAAAGATAAGGCAGAAGCCCTGGCAAAGGACATACATGCCCTAAATAATCCTAAAATAAAAGAAGAGCAAGTGATAAAAGTTGTTGATTTTCTACCAAAGACGCAAGAGGAAGTAAATAAAATTTTCATAGATGCAACTTTATCTGAGGAAGAAGCAAATGCAGTCGTTGAAATTGTCAAAAAATACTGAACATGATGGAAAAAGAAGATTATGCAATGGTATTAGATTTTCTACCCTATGGATATCCTATGGGAAAAAGAACTTCATCAATAGCTCAAGCTATAGGACTTAAGACTCTCGTTTTACTTGAATTAGTTCCAAGAAGAGGCATTCAATTAGTGCAGAAAGAGAAGGTTTATATAGGTCCAGAAAAGAGAGATAAGATATACTACATCGCAGGTAAAGTGCCGAGCGATAAGTTAACAGAGACTGCAAAGATCCAACTGCAGGAGTTTATAGAAAACTTCGTTGGGGAGCAAGAGAAAAGATTCATAGACTTTTTCAATAATGCTCAACCTATCAATACAAGGTTACACCAACTTGAACTTCTGCCGGGATTCGGCCACAAGCATACAGAAGAAGTTCTGAATGCGAGAAAAGAAAAAAATTTTGAGTCATTTGCAGACATAAAGGCCAGAGTTAAAAGTATCCCAGATCCAAGAAAAGCAATAGAAAAAAGATTAATGGAAGAACTTTTAGAAAAACAAAGATTCAATATATTCGTTAAATAACAAAAATGGCAGAAAAACAAGTTAAAGAAGATAAGAAAAAACAAGAAACTAAAGTTGAGAAGAAAGAAAAAGAAAAGCTTGAGAAAAAACAATCAGCTCAGCATGAAGAGTACGAATCGTTAGTAAGAATTTTGGTTTATGATATTCCAGGTTCAAAAAATTTATACAGTGGTTTAACTAGAGTTAAAGGTATTTCATGGACAATTTCTAACGCTATTTGTTTAAGTTTAGGTTTAGACAGAAATAAGAAGATTCAAGATTTAACGAAACCGGAAATTGAAAAGATAGAAAAATTTATCGCCAATCTAAATATCCCTGATTTTCTTAAAAATAGACAAAAAGATCCAGAAACTGGAGAAACAAAACATTACCTTGGAAACGATCTAGATATGAAGAGAGAATTTGACATAAAGAAAATGAAGAAGATTAAGAGTTATAAAGGAATTAGACATTCTTCCAAACTACCTGTAAGAGGGCAGAGAACAAGATCCCACTTCAGAGAAAGAGGAAGAGCCGTAGGAGTGCAGAAGAAAGCAAAATGATAAGAAAAATAATGGTTGCTGGAACTCCTAGAAACCAGCTGGAGGTTTGTAGATGTTAAGAAAAAAGAAACTATATTTAAGACCAAGAAAGGCATTCGAAAAGACGAGAATTGGAGAGGAAAACGTACTTGTAAAGAAATATGGTCTAAAGAACAAGAAAGAAGTGTGGAAAACCCTTGCCAAAGTAAATTATTTCAGAAGGAGAGCTAAAGAATTAGCCCGTTCTCCCATCGAAGAACAGGAAGTTTTATTTGGTAAATTAAAAGCGATTGGGCTAAAGGTTGATTCTATTTCAGATGTTTTAGGATTAAGCGTAGAAGACTTATTAGCAAGAAGACTTCCAACAATTGTAAATAAAATAGGACTTGCAACTACTCCTAAACAAGCAAGGCAACTGGTTACCCACAAAAAAATTCTAGTTAACGGAAATGTAGTAAATTCTCCTAGTTATATTGTAAGGGTTGCAGAAGAAAAAAATATTTTTATAAAGATAAAAAATAAAGCTCCCAAGCAAGTTGAAAGCAAAACTGAAAATCAAGCAGGGTCTCCAGCAGAAGTTTTAGATAAAGGAGGAAATGCATAATGGCAGAAGAAGAAAAAGTAGTGGTGGTCGCAGAAGTTGAAAAAAAAGTTAAAGAAACTCCAGATGTAGTAGAAGTAAAGGAAGAAGCTCAAGAAACAGAGCAGAAAAAAGAAAGAGTCGCCAAAGAAGACAAGGCCGGAATTGCTTACATTTTCTCATCTGGAAACAACACAATAGTTCACATCACAGATTTATCAGGAAACACTATTTCAAGAGTTTCAGGCGGAATGGTAACAAAACATTCGAGACTTAAATCAAATCCCACAATAGCTATGTTCGTAGCTAAAAGAGCCGCTGAAAGAGCTAGAGACTTAGGAATTACAGAATTATACATTAGAATGAAAGCAAAAACAGGTTCACCAGGATTTGGTCCCGGAGCCCACGCAGCTGTAAAAAGTCTAGGTAAAGAAGGATTTAGAATAATAAACATATTAGACACCACAAGAGTTGCCAGAGGAGGACCAAAGGCAAAAGGCGGTAAGAGAGGAAGAAGAGTTTAAAGCTAAGATTTAAAAGACAAAATAACTTAATAATAAAATGGAAACAATAAAAAACACACCTGAAAAAATCGTTTTAAAAGTGCCTGCAAATGAATCACTAGCAAATGCTATAAGGCGATCTGTTTCAGAAGTTCCATCTTTGGCAATAGTAGAAGTTGAAATATTTAAAAACGATTCTGCTTTATACGACGAAGTCTTAGCTCATAGACTTGGTCTAGTTCCTCTAAAGACGGAAAAATCAATGGATGAAAAGACAAAGATTGATTTAAAGCTCACAAAATTAGGGCCTGGCACAGTTTATTCAGGTGACTTAAAAGGTTCAGCAGATATTGTCTTCGATAAAATTCCATTAACAATTTTAGGAGAAGGCGGTAAAATAGAACTTATTGCCACAGCACAATTAGGTACAGGACTAACACACGCAAAGCATATTCCAGGACTTTGTTATTACAGAAACGTTTTGGAAGTTAAATCAAGTCCGCAAATAGATAAGATTGTAACAAATTCAAGCTTTTCACAGATCAAAGCCGAAAAGAAAGGATCAAAATGGACTTGTGATTTAAATGAAGCTGAAATAGACGAAATCACTTTGATTGATAAAACAGCCGTTATAGATACAAACGAATTGATACTAATTGTAGAATCTTATGGTAATATGCCTGCAAAAGATATTCTTTTGGGAGCCGTAGAAGTCTTAGGTTCTAATCTTGAAGAAGTTGAAAAAGCTTTCAAATAAATAAATTATAAATAAGTGTGAAGTTTTGTTCTCACATAGTAATTTTACTTTTTATCTAATAATAAGCTATAAAGAAATGAGAAACCATTCCTATAATAATTAAAGCAAGATACAATGATATAGTAATCCAAATAGCACGTTTAGATTTGTATTTGCTATATGCTGCTCCAATTATCGCTCCTACAATTATTAAAGGAATTAACAAGATTATCCAGAACCCAATCCACATCATTAATTGAAGATCAAGATATTCCTCAAAATTTCCACTTAAAGATAGAATTAAGTATCCATATATTGAAAGGATTACAATTGCTATAATGTGCACGACACCCGAAATTACAGCACCTTTAAGCCAATAAGGCCAATCTTTATAACTCATATTGATAAATAATCAAAGGCTTTTTTAAATCTTCTCAAAACTATCAAATCACTATGTGGGACCCTTTGTTCTCAGATATTATAAATCTACTGCTACAAAAAGGGCAGTATATTAAAGAAATGTTTAAATGAAATTTTTAAAACACACTTACTTTTTTCTTCCTTCTTGGGAAAGTCACTCCCCTAATTTTTTTAAAAGACATCCTCCAAAAAATAAGAACGTAGGCATTCCAATAGCTAAAACTAAACACGAGTGATCATCAGAAGTAAAGTGAGATTCTTTCCATTCCTCATAAGATTTATATGCTGGATTTGATTTTAGTGATTCTAACCTTGGTTTAATCTCGGATAGTTGATTTTCTAATTTTTCTCTTTCTTTTTTCGCAGATTCAACAGTCCAACCAGTCCATCCTTCTAATTCAGATCTTCTCTCATTTTCTAACCTGCTTTTTAAATTTTTTTCTCTTTCATTTATTGTTTTATATTCTAAAACAACGTTAGTATCTCTATATGGATTTCTTGAACCGTTATATATAGCTCCGAGAGGAACACCTATAAAAGAAGAAAAAGCTAATGCTATTGTAGCTAGACCTGTGTATCTGACAACATTTTTTATCTTACAATGATTTCGTTGATTTTGTTCTTTGCTCATAAAAATTTCACAAAATCTCAATATTTAAATACTCCCTTCCACCTAGTGGTAGGTATGATGCATGAGGAATTATTGAAAGCCTGTGGCCTAACACAAAATGAGAGTTTAGTTTATTTGTCTCTCTTGAGGATAGGAAAAGCAACAAGTAGTAAGATAGTAAAAAAAGCTAATATTTCTGGAGGGAAAATATATGAGACTCTTGAAAAATTAATACATAAGGGATTGGTTAAAACAATCATCGAAAATGGTGTAAAAAATTTTATGGCTAATAAACCAGAGATGTTAATTGAATATATAAAAGACAAAGAAAAGGATTTACACAAAAAAGAAGATGAACTTAAGAAAATTTTGCCTCAATTAAAAAGCCTAAAGGAACATAACTACAAACTGGAAAATATCTCTCTTGTTAATGGATTTAATGGGATTAAACCCCTCATATATGAATCCTTAGAAAAAGCACAGATTATAAAAATTATGGGAGTTACATCTGGAAAAGATATAAAATTTAACAATTTTTGGAGGACGTGGCATAGAGAAAGAGTCGCATTAAAGAAAAAAGCAAAGATTATTTTTTCAGATAGAGACACAGATTATTGGAGATTCTTTAAAAAATTAAAATATACTGAGGTAAGAGAGATTTTACATCTTACCCCTTCAGCCATATTAATAATCGACGAAGAAATATTTATCTTCTCATATGAAGAGGATTTAACTTGCATCCATATAAACTTTAAGTCTATAACAAAATCCTTTTCAGAATTCTTTGATGATTTATGGAAAGTATCTGTTTAATATAGTGCTATTTTTAGAACAACATATTATAAAATTACCGCCCATTCATGCCCTCTCAATAATTTATAGTATATAATCTATAAAGGGTTAGCCTTTTTAGGTGCTAACCCTCTGTGTTGTTATTCAGGCAACACAAATTAATCAAACAAAGAGGGAATCAAAAGGTTTTCTATCAGTAAAGACCATCTTCCAAGACCGTTGGTTTAGCTATAAGCTGAATCATAAACCAAGACTAGTGGAAACAGAAGAAGTGGAGAAAATGCTTTCTTGCAGACAGAAATGTTTCGTTTGTTATTGTAAGAGATGCAATAACTATGAATTTGTTTTGTTAGGATGCAATTCAAGAATATGCTCTTGCTGTGGCAAGAGATATACCGATCAATGGGCAGATAGATTAGCAAATAAAGTTGCTAAAAATATTGTTCACAGACATTTTACTTTTAGTTTGCCAATAGAATTGAGAGAACCAATAAAGCAGAATCGATATTTACAGAAAGTCATTTCTGATTCTGCTTATCAAACCATAAAGAAAATGTTCTCTCATTCGTTGAAGCGAAAGGTTATTCCAGGAGTTATTGGAGTTGTTCATCCATTTGGAAAATCATTGATCTTTAATCCACATGTTCATTGCATTGTAACGGAAGGAGGATATGATAATCAAGGGAAATTTATTTCCTTAGGGAAATACATTTCTTATGATGCTTTTCATAAGAAATGGAAGCATGAAGTTTTAACTTCATTAAAGAAATATCTTCCTAAAGAATTTATTGATTTTCTATTCGATAAGTATTCTAATGGCTTTGCTGCTTATCTAAACCCAGAAAGGATAATCTCTTCAAAGAGATTAGCACAATACATCGGAAGATATGTAAGACATCCAGCAATAGCAAATTCAAGAATAATTGCTTACAATGGAGAAGCAATAAAATTCTATTATAAAGATCATCAAGAACAAATCCATTACAAAATAATTATGGCAGATTATTTTATTTCATCCATCATTCAACATATTCCTGATAAGAATTTCAGATTGGTTCGATATTATGGAGTTTATTCAAGGAGAAAGAAACCGATTATTAAACAGTCAATTATAAGACAGAAAATATTGATTGATTATACCACTCAAAGGCAATTTCATTGCTCAAAGTGCAATGAGATTATGGAAATAGTTTTGTTTTGTGATAAACCTCCACCAAAAGATATGTCAAAGATAAGTAATTGGATTGAAATGCAGATGAAGAGTTAGTTAGAGCTATGAGCGAAGCGAATTAACTTGTATTGTTTTTGTTTAAACAAAAACAATTTTTATTATAATATCTTTTCCTTGTCTAACTTTAACCTTTTTCCTAAATTGATTGAACCTAAAAGCAGGAATCAATTTGAAATAAGTTAAAAGGCCCATTAAAACTAATCCAACTGCTATAACTGGAATAATTATCTTCATTGATAATTTTATTTTATTTGCCAATTCTTCACTTATTATTCCTTCATCAGCTTTTCCTTCATCAGCTTTTCCATCATCTCCAGCATTATCATCTTCAGTTTCTGTATTTCCAGCTGTTACATTTGTTTTCTTAACTATTCCAGCTCCTCCACCACCCCCTCCACCACCATTGTTTGAACTTCCGCTGCTTCCACTTGATAAAGTTGTTCTATAAGTAGAGAATTCACAATAGGGTATCTGCCATACACAGTTAGAAGAATCAATTAATGTTGCTTCGCTAGTTCTATCTACGCAATTAGATCCGCTATCATCACAATGGAATAAGCTACTGCATGAGCTGGAAGTTATTTTGATTCTGCATACTTCAGGATGCAAATTATTTATTATCTTATCTCTTGTTTCAGAAGTTAAACCAACTAAATTAGACGAGCCTATTATTGCTTCAGATCCGCTTATGCTTCTAACTTTATCATTCAATCCAGTCTTTGTCAGCGAGGCATTTATGAATTCAAAATAAGTTGATCCATCACTCTTTGATAGTTTTATATTTACATTTCTCATAGTGTGGTTGCTTTTCATTCCTGCATTTTGCCCGCAAACCTCTCCCTGACTATGTTCGTAGGTTCCATCCTGGTTAACATCATATAAAACCTCCCAATCACTTGATGTTTTTATTCTAGTTACAAAATTGCAAAAGCCACATTTGGTTCTTGAGGAAGTCACAAATGTGCTGCATTTGCTTATGGCACACTTATTAGTATCATCGCAAACTTTTATTCTATAATAGTAAGTTGTATCATTTTGCAAACTAAACCCTAAATTAGCCGAGTAAATATCAGCCTTATGCCACAATTTATAATTTCTTACATTGCTGCTAATTATTCCTATATCAAAGATACTTGCATTCAGAGTAGAACATCTTGAATCATTATTATAAAATTCAAATGTTCCATTGGAAGGTTTGTTGGTGTCATAAATTATAAGTGCAGAATCATAATATTCTTCTATTTTAACTCCAGTTACTTCAGGCATTTTCGTATCTGTATAATTATCTGCATTTACTCCTAGTCCATCGCAAATCGGATTAAATTGGCAGTCCCAATCAGAACAATCTATATTCTGATCATTATCATCATCAACGCTGTTAAAACAATCTTCATATTGTACAAATCCATTTTTCAGGATATCCTCAAATTTAGAACCATCTGCTCCAAACTCGAAAGCACCACTCACAGAAAAATCAATAGATCCAGGAGTAGCGTATCCTGGACCAACTTTATCTGTTGGAGAACTTATATTTCCGGTATTTCCAATTGTTACGATATACACCCTTATGTCTTCTGTAGAGTCGTATAATGTAGGAAATCTGGATAATTCTCCCTTTTCAACAGCAATCATCGGGCCTCCAATATCGAAGCACATTATTTTTTTCCAAGTACTTATTTTCACATCTGAAACTTTCCACTTGCTATTTTCACATTTATAAGAGGTAGATGTTTCACCCGCCTTGCTTGTGTTAGAGTTCCACTCGGAAGAATACCTTAACTTAAACTCATATCCTTTAGCAGATTCATTATGATCTAATTCACATCCTTCGGAGCTTGAGCCGTCTGTATCTAAATAAACCACCAGTTTCAATGTTTCATTTCCACTTCCTATAGTATTATCTCTTAATTCTTGCTTATTACATATGGATGAGTTTTGTAAATAATCACGCACATTACCCCCAAATCCATAAGCATTTCCCATATCTTTCATTCCTATACCGCACAAATCAGCTGAAGACTGGTTTGTTTCAGATAAATCACAAACATCGTTAGCTAAACTTGTAGGAGCACCCGCTTCAATTCCTGTGAATACATCATTAACTCCACTCGGATTGCACCATCCAGTTGTCCATCTGCAAGTGTTGTTAGAAACAGTAGTACATGCACTTTGCGTGCCCTGTGAAAAGCAAGTGGGCTCGCATCCATATAGAGTTGAATTGCAATAAGAGTTTGCATTGCAAGCACTCGCATTATTAACTAATGTAATATTATTCCAGCATTGATCGACTATATTTCCACACCACCCTCCATTGCCTCCTTCTGGGTTCCACCAACATCCATTAGTAGTGTTGCATCCAAGTGCTCCAGATCCGGTATACTGCCAGCAATCTCTTGCCCAGTTAACTTCACAACCAGGATCATAATCATCAGTCCATCCACAACTTATATTAATAATATTTTTATCAATGCACAAAGTTTTATTTCCGTCATATTTATAACACTCTGCTCCAGAATTTCCTCCTCCGCCACCACCACCTCCTGCGATTGCTCCAGAAGAGAATCCATCTTTCGGATTGCACCATCCAGGATTATTCCATTCGCATCCGCTTATAGTTTGGCATGCTGTCTGATTGCTATAACTAGTTGCATTATAGCATGCCGCGGATTGCTGTTCTTCACACCAACCAGAGTCTGCCTTCCAAATGCATCCAGTTAGAGAAGTACATGAATTCTCTGAGATTTGGCCATAACAAGAAGGTTCACAAGTTCCACCCCCACCCCCATAACTTTTCCATGTACAATTTACAGCAGTTATCGTATTACATGTATTCTCACTAGTCTGACTCCAGCACTGTCCAAATTTATTATCACACCAGCTTCCCCATGAATCTGTTCTCCAACTGCAATCGCTTTTAGCATTACAACTATTTTGACTTGTATAATTCCAGCAATTTCCACTCCAATTAACCTCACAATACGGCTTGCTCCACGTATCAACTCTCCATGCACACCCAGTAGAATTATTACAGATGTTTTTATCGGAACTTTGCCAACAATTTTTAGGAGCGAAATCTTCATGATTGCACCATCCTCCATAATTGCTGCACCAATCGCTATTTGCTCCGTTTCCATCACACCATGTATCATTTGTCCACACACAATTAGAAACAGTAGTACATGCGCTGACATTAGTTAATCCGAAACATTTCTCCGCAACGCTCCAATCTCTTTCACACCATCCACTTCCAGTTCCATTATTCCATGCACAATTGCTATTAATAGAACATGTAGATTCATTTGAATCATATTTCCAGCAGCTTGCACCTTTAAAATCACACCAGCTTCCCCAATTATCATTTATCCATTCACATTCATTTGCCAAGCATGTTGCGTTATCATTCCAATTAAAACAGTCTCCGCTAACAAACCCGCAAAATGTATCTGAATAACATCCAGGATCAAAGCAATCGGACAAGCCATCACCGTCATCATCCTCTCCATTCCAGCATATTTCCACGTCTTCAGCAACATTTGCTGCGCAACTGCCATCATTATCAGATCCTTGCCACTTACAGCTTCCACTAAAGTTTGCAATACCTGTTCTCCCTATGTTAGAGCAGTCATCTCTAGTTGCACATCGGTCACAAGCATCTAAACAAGTTTTTTCTCCCTTTTTAAGACAATATCCTCCAGTAGTCGTACTATTGTCTACGATCCACTTACATCCGCCACCATCAGAATTTGCTTTACTACCTTCACAATAATTTTTAGGAGTCGTAGTTCCATTTATTCCATTTGGATCTCCTTTGTACGTGCACGTTCCACAATCAGAATCGCAGTTTCCCGCAACTCCTTTCTTAAATTCATTTTTCGTCTCGCAAAAACCAAATCCGTTTGGAGCGGCAGTGTTATTATTAAATTCGCAAGTTCCCAAATTTGATCCTAAACAAGCACTTTTAGCATCAGAAGAAGAATTATAAGAACTTCCATCCGATTTAAATTCACATGCAAAGCAAGCTTTGTTACAATTTGTTTCATCATTAAACTTATACTCGCATCTTCCTGTTGGGATAGAAACATTACCTTCACAATAATTTTCAGTAACCCATTTTCCTCCAACCGCCTCGCAAGTCTGTCTATTTTCAATAGACACTAAACTTTTTGTTCTGTTTCCCCATATATTTTCTTCTTTAACTGTGCACTTAGCTGTTGAAGAAGAGTTATCCCATTTACATGGCCAGTACCATGGAGTTTGTGCTAGTTTATCACAATTTGCCTGAGTTGTAGCCTCCTCGCACGAATTTTCTCCATTTGGAGTTTGTGCCAAGGAATTCCAACAAGATGAAGAAAATTTATTGTCTGAACAAGTGCTATTTTGCCATGAACAACAGCTTGATAAAACAGATATAGAATTACATAAATTCGAATCATTTATATAAGAACATTTTATTCCATCGGAGGTAATGTTAGTTCCTTGTAGTACAAAATCTCCGGCATTTACTGATCTGCAATCATTGGAGCTGGTGAAATTACATCCCATAATTTTATTACATTCTGTTTGATTATTATCAAAAGTGTAACATCCAGGGTTCCAATCATTTAAGATACTTCCACTTATATTCTCAAAACTTCCAGTTCCCCAAGTTGGTGTTTTACATGTTCCTCCAGCACTTGGATTATTCATATTATTAAATTCCCACCAACAATAATAAGTATCTTGGCAATCTCTTTCAGTTGTTTTGTTTGAACAGCTTACAGAAGAATAATCTCTCTCGCACCAATTGCCATAACTGGATGTTCTCCAGTTGCAACTCAAACCATAAAGTGTTGCGTTGCCTTGACATGCACTTTGGCTTCCCCCCTTACTTTCATCCCAGCTCCAACAATTTATCTCCTCGCACCATCCAGTACTTGTATAAGAACTCCACACACATTTAGACTTTTCACCACATCCAGATTGATTCTTGTCATATTTCCAGCAGCTGTCTTCCTCGCAAAAGCTTCCCGTCCACCTACAATCTTTGCTTATAGTTGTATTTGCACCTTGACATGCGGTCTGGTTATTAAAGCCAGAACACGTTTTCTCTTGACAATATCCATAATTACTCCATTCACAATTTATTCCAATAGCGCTAGTGCATGATGTGCTATTATAATAATTTCCGCAATAGTTAGATTGGCACCAATTATTTGAGGAACTCCATGTACAGTTGTTTCCATTCCAAGGATCTTTGGCAGAACCACACGTACTCTGGTTGGTGTAACTCCAGCAACCTTTAGTTTGACACTGTCCCCATGCGCATCCCGTTGTATTTTGGCAAGTCGACTGAGTAGAATAATCATAACATCCCATTCCCCCAACACTATAGCACGATCCGCTCCAAGTGCATGATCTTCCGGCAGCATTATTTTCGCAGGTATTTTGGTTTGTTCCGGAAAAACTCCAGCAATTTAATTCAGAGCAGTAATTATAAGTTGATCCAGACTGCCAGGTACAATTCTTTCCTGGTACATTTGTCGTTGTGCAAGAATTTTGAGTATTAAAACTCCAGCAATTTAATTCAGAGCACCAACTTCCCCATGAGTCATTTTTCCAAAGACATCCGTTTCCGGTTGTGCATGTTGAACTTGAGGTATATTCCCAGCATGAAGAAGCTACGACGCTTGATGAATAAATAAGAATAACGAAGACAGTAAAAACTGTCAGAAACAAAACAAACAACGCAAAACCGCGCAAGTTTTTATTTGACACTTCCTCTTTCCTTAAATTATCAACTTCTTCATCACTTATAAAACTTTCTTTATTCTTGGCTATGTGTAAATTCTAAGCCATAAACTTTGGATTTATTTTCCATTCATGTTTAGCTCTGTTTAGAACATTAATGTTATGAACCTGCACAATGTGCCTTTGATCAGTTAATTTTAAAACTCTTCATTTCCCATAGTTTTTATGCGGGAATGCCAGAGTGGTCAAATGGGTGACGTTAAGGCCGTCATGGCTTAGTGCCTTCGGAGGTTCGAATCCTCCTTCCCGCATAAAATGTTATGACCAAGTTACAAATTTTGATTTAAAGAAACTGAATTGAAATTTAAGTCTTCTTATCCTTCTCAATCTTCTTTATTTTTTCTTCAAGTTCTTTTAGTTTTTCATTAACAAATTTTTGGTTTTCATTGTAGTTTTTATCAATTGAACTTACAAAATCAGATAAATATGCGTTAAATAGTGTGCTTAATTTACCTCCAAATAGTTGCAGTTTCCCCCTTGCTTTATCAAGTAGTTCTTTGTCAACACTAATGTTCACTCTTATCTTATTCCTAGTTTTCTTTATAGTAATTGCCTTTGTTTTCATACACACTTATACACACTAAAGTATAAAAATCTTTCTCATGCATTAAATTTAAATACCTAAGAAATGAAATCAAATAATGAAACATGGCAATCTAAGCAGAACAAAATTAAAAATAAGACTTAGGAGAAAGACGAATCCATCTCTTAATGAGACAATATCTAATGCAATGAAGAACAAAGCATGGAACGATATTGCAAAATTAGTAGCAATGCCTACAAGACAACATACTTCAATAAATTTAGATGAAATAAATTCCAAAGCAACTTTAGGAGATACAATTCTAGTACCAGGAAAGGTTTTATCCAGGGGAGACCTAGATAAGAAAATAAGAATATGCGCTCTATCAATATCAAAGTCAGCTAAAGATAAGTTAAAATTTTCAAAATCAGAATTTCTAACAATATTAGAAGAAATAAAAAAGAATCCAAAAGCAGAAGGAGTTAAAATTATAAGATGAGTGAAAAAATAATAATAGATGCAACAAACGCAACTTTGGGAAGGTTAGCAAGTTATGCAGCTAAGCAGGCCCTTTTAGGAAAAGACGTTGTTATACTAAACTGCAGTCTTGCAGTAATTTCAGGAAGAAGGGAGTCTATATTAAGCAATTATAAACAGAAAAGAGCAAGAGGAAGCACAACTCTTAAAGGCCCACATTATCCGCGCTCTCCAGAGAGAATAATGAAAAGAACAGTAAGGGGGATGCTTTCCTATACCCAAGGAAGAGGTAGTGTAGCTTTAAAGAAAGTAATGTGCTACAACGAAGTTCCTCTAGAATATGAAACTTCTAAAAAAATATTAGCAGGAAAAGAAAAGAGAACAAAGACAATGACTCTGGGAGAATTAAGCAGGTTAATATGATTCAGAAAATAAAAACAATTTCAGGAAAAAGAAAAACAGCAGTAGCGAGAGTTAAATTAGTTCCAGGAAGCGGCAAAGTAATCTATAATCATATTTCTTATGAAGACCTCAATTTATTCCACAAGTTAGCTTTGGCAGAACCATTAAGAATTTATGCCAATGTTTTAGGTGATGAGTTAAAGTACGATTTTATTATTAAAACAGTTAGTGGTGGAAAAGAAGCACAAATTCAGGCCGCAAGATTAGCAATAGCAAAAGCATTAATCGAAATAACTTCTTCAGATATTCTTAAAAAAGCATTTATTAACTACGACAGACATTTACTTGTTGCAGATTCCAGAAGAAAAGAAGCCAGAAAACCTGGAGACTCAAAGGCAAGAGCCAAGAGACAAAAGTCATACAGGTAAGTTTATTATTTCTTTATATCTTGGGATTTTATGCCCAGACTAAATAAATTGACCAGAAACGATTTAGGAAAAACTATGGTAATTCGATTATACAATCGCCCATACAAAGAGAATAATAACGGCTTTGAAGTAGGTTATGATTCAGCTATTCTGAAAGGAGAAATAATAGAGATATTAGAAGACAGTCTTATTTTAGAAAGAAGACAATTTGGATCACTCGATTCAAACAAACTAGAAAGAATTCATTTTCATTTCGACAAAGAAATAATTAATTATACAATTAGCTAACTATTCGCCGCCAGACCGTCAAAAGGGTTCTTTACTTTCTTAATATAATTTTCTACTAAATTCACACATTTACTTGTAGATTCCTTTATATCTGATTCAAAGAATCGAAAGAGTTTCCATTTCTTTTCTTTTAACAAATAATCTTTCCTTTGATCATTTTTTCTCTTAAGCTTTTGTATTTCATTCAAATTATCTTGATCGTAAAATTTTGGATTAGCATGCCAATAATCTCCATCACACTCAATTGCTATTTTAAATTCAGGAATTGCAAAATCACAAACAAATTTATCCTCTATTGAATATTGACTAACAAACTTTATGCCTCTTTCAGCTAGTTCTTTAGAGATCATTCTCTCAATTAATGTGTCTTTAAATGGCATATCTCTATTTTGAAGTCTTTTAATAATTAAATTGCGAAACCTTCTAGAGTATTCTTCTTTTCTCGCTTTTGCTTTATCTGCGCCTAACAGATCTACCCAATTCTTTCCAAACATTGCATGATGTCTCCCTTTCAAACTAGAGATATGCTCAAAGTTAGGTCTTTTGTCTATCTTGTATTTTTGCATAATCTCTATAACCTGAAGTCTTGATATACCAAGTTTTTGGGAAATATCTTCTTGATTTAAATTTTCTTTCCAATAAAGATTTTTAATAACTTCGTGAATTTTTGCACCATATTTAACTTCTATAATTTTTAATTTAGCCTTTTCTTTTTGTTTCCAAGTATTTTTCATTTTTTCAATAGATTTACGAATTATTTTGCTATTTTCTTTTGTTTTTCCACTTCTCCAGTTACCATACTTCAAATAAGCATTTTTACTGGCCTCAGATTTACTTCTGTTTTTAATATCAAATTTCTTAAGATAATGTTCAATTGTAGTCTTTCCCAAGTCTAGAAGCAAGGCAATCTCTCTTACAGATTTATTTTTGACAAAATATAAATTTAATAATAAATCCTTAGTAATTTCTTTACTATTTTTTTTCCTGGCACGATTATATGTTTCTTTATATTTTTTTAGTTTTAATTTCCAAGCTACAAAACTTATAGATTTATGACTTCTTTTCAAAAAAAATTTTTAATTCTTGAGTAGTTTTAGAGGCATAATTTTTTCTAAGATAATATATCTCCTCATTTTTCCAAATTTTACCCTTGGCCATACAGGAGATAATAGGACACTGCTATTTAAATTATTATTGTTTACTAATTAGTTCCTTTCTAGATTATCAAATGGGTTTTTTACTTTTTTGATATGATCGCTAGAAACATGAGCGTACAAACTTGTAGTATTGAGCGAACTATGCCCAAGCAGAACTTGTATAACTCTTATATCCGTTCCATTCTCAAGTAGATGCGTGGCATAGCTATGCCTTAAGGTGTGCGGTGTTACTTTCTTGTTTATCCCAACTCTTTGTCTAATCCCCTTAATTATTTTTTGAATATTTCTTGTTGTTAAAGGTTTGTCTTTTGAAAAAACAAATTTTCTTTCATCATTTTTCATTTCAAAATACTCTTTTAGTTCACTAATTAAATTAGGCGAAAGAGTAAATAATCTATCTTTAGAGCCTTTTCCTTTTCTTACCCATCCAGTATTTTCATTTAGATTTAAGTCATCAATCTTTAAATTTACAAGTTCAGAAACTCGTAGTCCAGAAGAATATAATAAAGAAATAATAAGTCTAGACTTTATATTGTCTGCCCCATCAATTAAATTTCTAACTTCTTCCTTGCTTAGAACCTCAGGTAATTTTTTATCTTTTTTAGGCATTTTTATCTTTTCAAAACTTTTTCCTAAAATTTCAGTAAAAAAGAATTTTAATGAAGCGGCAGCAAGCATTATAGTATTTTTAGATTTAGTATCAAACATTTCTCCAAGATAAAGTTTCACATCATCCTCGGTAAGTTCTTCAGCTTGCTTATTAGATTTATTCAAAAATTTTTCAACAAAGAAACTATAATTTCTAACAGTTAATTGCGAAAAACCTCTTACTTTCAGTTCACTTCTAAGTTTATCTATAGCTTCCATCTTCCCCTTTTTTAATAGACAAAATAAAACGAACCTTTATTTAAATCCTTCTAAAAAAATTTCACTCTATAAATTTACAACACAATTTTTGTTAAGTTTTCAAAATTTAGTAAACCTTATATACGATTTTACTTTCATGTCAAGATGAACAGAAGAGCACTAATAGGAATGATTTTAATATTTGTTGCCTCAATTGTTTTAATTGTTGGGGCATTAATATATTTTCAAGTAAGAAATCATGGTTTACAAATAATTTCAGGTAAATTCATAATAGACCTCGATATAACTAAACAAAATAAAACAGACTTTTCTTACAATACGACGCAAAATTATGAAGACAAAGATACAGGAAATGTAAGTGATTCTCTAGCAGATGAGAATTCCTCTTTCGTAAATAAAACAGTTTCCCTAATAAACAACTCTTCTCAAGAATAATAATTTTTAAAAACTCTCTATTACAAGAAAGATCATGGAAGAAGAAAAGAGGTTAAAACTTGCTATTATTGCCGGTGCGGCACAGGCTCTAAAATTTAAGGCAAAAAATAGAAAGGCAACAGATCAAGAAATAATTCAGCACATATCTGATAACGTTTCAAAGATGCTAGAGGAAGTGGATAAAGAACTATAAATCTAAGCTATACTTTTCATAGGTATTTTAAAGTGTTTCTTTATTTTGCTTTCTAATTCTTCGAAATCTATTGGTTTTTTTATTAGGCCTATAGAATTTCTAAAGGTGCTTGCTTTATTTTCAAGTTCGTCCATGGCAGTCATAAATAAAAATTTTTGATTAGGCAATATTTTAGCCACTTCAAAACCTCCCATCCCAGACATAACAACATCCATAATAATTAAGTCAGGATGAGTGCTCTGACATAAAGGAACAGCCTCATTTCCTAAATATGCCCACACAGTTTTGAACCCATGAGTTTCAAGATAATTAGAAATTTCGGTTACCGTATCGACGTGAGACCCAACTATAGCTACTAAAATTTTCCCCTTTTCATCCATGATAAATATAATGGGGTGTTATTTATAAATACATTTATTGAAATTTGCCGACATTTTAGACTCCCCAATCTTTTAATTTAGTACAATTACAAATAAGAAAATCTTTAAAAGCCTGTTTTATTCATTACTTTAACGCGGGGGTTCCGGAGCGGTCAAACGGGCAAGACTTAAGATGTCGGTTGTTCAATAGAACGATTATAGATCAAGATCAATA
>Ga0209542_10009098_pt1 | contig 18321 bp, 16 predicted proteins | sample RifCSPhighO2_01_FD_184028 | JGI IMG/M metagenome (GOLD analysis project Ga0209542, IMG submission 184028) | Soil microbial communities from Rifle, Colorado - Rifle CSP2_plank highO2_0.1 (SPAdes) (version 2) | ecosystem: Environmental > Terrestrial > Deep subsurface > Rock core/Sediment ...
ATGGTAAAGTCAGTCACGCTGCCGCAGGCTATGGGGACTCGAAAAGCAGCTCCGCGAATTTTTCCTTTCAATTTAGGCAAAGCTTGTTGTACAGCCACATCGGCCCCGGAAGAAGTCGGAATAATGTTTAAAGCAGCAGCACGGGCTCTTCTCAAATCTTTATGTGGGCCGTCGACTAAATGCTGATCAGCAGTATAGGCATGGATAGTAGAAAAGAAACAATATTTTATTCCCACATTGTCTTGGATGACTTTTAAGATAGGGGCGACACAATTCGTAGTGCAGGAAGCATTCGACACCACAAAATGTTCTTTGTGGTCATACACGGTATCATTAACGCCCATGACTAAAGATATGGCGCTAGGCGGGAGGGAATTATCGCCTTTGAAAGGAGCTGATAAGAGAACTTTTTGTGCTCCAGCAGAAATATGTTGAGCAGCATCTTGAGGAGTAGTAAATCTTCCGGTGGACTCAATTACTAGATCTACTTTTAATTGTTTCCAGGGTAATTTAGTCGGATCTTTTTCAGCTAAGACTTTTATTTTTTTCCTGCTGATGACTATAGAATCTTCCGTAAATCCGACATCTTCTTTAAAAGGGCCTTGCAACGAATCGTGTTTTAATAAGTACGCTAAAGTTTTAGTATCGGTGATGTCATTGATGGCAACAATATTGATGTTGCGTTCATTCCAGGCCGCTCGAAAGATCATTCGGCCGATTCTTCCAAAACCGTTTATGGCTACATTTATCATAAGGACACCTCTTTTTAATTTTTATTGATTATACTTTTACTTCTTTTATTCTTTTCTATTTTGTCACTTGTTCCAATAAATTACCTACTGCTACATATGTCATCAAGGAATAGGTTGCCATATTTAAGACTAAATCATCAATAGGCATAGCTCTGATTTTGTAAACAATCCAAATCCCTGCTAAAATAATGCTCAGAATTTCGGCAAAAATAAGGGTTGTTTTGTAAATGCTTATCATAAAACTCCGGAGTTTGCAATAAACATTACTAATGCTATAACTGCAAATCCAATAATAATCCAGCCAATAATTGTTAAAATTATTTTTAATTTTTCTTTCGTAGATTTATTCATTTTGATCACTCTCTTTTTTAATTCACTTACATCTAGAATGATATATTATTTTATAAACGTTTCTAGTACGTTTAGTTTATAAATAAAATGATCTTAGTTAAGAAAATGCTTCCTCAATTAAAGAACGAACTAAGGAGCAAGTCCAATCCGGAAAAAGCTAAACTATTAAGCCGATACTTTAAGACTGGGCCGGGGGAATATGGAGAAGGGGATGTATTTCTAGGGGTAGTAGTTCCAGAACAAAGGAAGATTGCCAAGAAGTTTAAGGAGTTATCCTTAATAGAATTACAGGGATTATTAGAAAGCAAGATTCATGAAGAAAGGTTAACGGCCTTATTAATTTTAGTAGAGCAATATGAGAAAGCTGAAAATAAAAAAAAAGAAGAGCTCGCCCATTTTTATCTTCGTAACACTAAAAATGTCAATAATTGGGATCTGGTGGATTCATCTGCTCATAAGATATTAGGAGACTTTCTGTTAGAGGGAGATAAAGCTATTTTGCTTAAGTTAGCTGGTTCTAAGGATTTATGGGAAAGAAGGATTGCGGTTATCAGCACTTTTACTTTTATTAATCAAAATAAGTTTGATTATTCTTTAAAGATAGCGGAGATGTTGTTGTTTGATACAAAAGATTTAATCCACAAAGCAGTGGGGTGGATGTTACGAGAAGTAGGAAAGAAGGATTTGAAAGCGGAAGAAGAATTCTTGCAGAAACATTATCGGCAGATGCCCCGGACCATGTTACGATATGCGATTGAAAAGTTTCCAGAAGAGAAAAGAGAATTATATCTCAAACGGTAGTTAGATTTTTAAAGAAGTGATACTTTAGTATGTTTATGGTGGTTAGTTCTGTCAGCAAAAAATTGTTTAATGGTGATTATAAACAATTAGCTGAATTATATCGTTCATTTTTTTCTACACATACTATCTTTCAGAAAGGGGATAGAGAAATCATACTCTATCTTCAAGAGCAGGCTAAAGAACATGAATTAATTTTAATGGAAGAAGAACATAAGATTATTGGTGCTTTATTCCTAGTTTTAGAAGGAAAAAATGCTGATGGAACTCATACCCGCTGGAAGTTCCGTCATTTTGCGTTTAAGTCTGATACTGTTGCTTTACGATTATTGAAAGAAGCAGAAAAAAGAGTTCAGAATAGTTCTGCGACAGCTAAAATTGAGCTCACCATTGCTGAGACTGAGAAAGGCCAAACGTTTTACCTCCGTAATGGATATAAAAAGGAGGGTATTCTTAAGAACCATTACCGCTGGGGAGAAAGTTGTTTAGTATTAGGAAAGTCTCTTTCTAAGAATGGATATCAGAAGTAGTACTTTGTTTAGGCAAACTCTTTTAAATATTTGTCTTATTTACAGTCATTATGTCCGAACCAGAACATATCCCTACATCTGAGAACATTGTCTGGAAGCCCAGTTTACTAGAAAGATATTCTACACTTACAAATATTGAAGAGTTCAAAAAGTATTCTTTAGCTTTTTTGAGAAGAAGTGTTCGGGTAAATACGGTTCAAGCTGATATCAAAGAGGTAAAAAAAAGTATTGAAGCTAAGGGTTGGATATTAAAACCAATCCCTTGGTGTAAAGAAGGGTTTTGGATTGAGCATAATGATAGAAGAGATGTGGGAAATCTCTTAGAGCATCATTTAGGCAAAATCTATGTACAGGAAGCAGCATCTATGATTCCACCTTTAGTTTTGAATCCGCAGCCAGGAGACATAGTATTAGATATGTGTGCTGCTCCTGGAAGTAAAACTACGCAAATGGGAGCGATGATGGAAAATAAAGGAATAATAGTAGCAAATGATTTTAAAGGGGCAAGATTACAATCATTAGGAATAAATGTGCAGAGAAGCGGACTGACTAACATTATGATCACGTTAATGCATGGAAAGAGATTTTTTGGCTTTCAGTTTGACAAAATTTTAGTGGATGCACCCTGCAGCGGAATGGGTGCTATACGTAAGAGTTTGAAAACAATTCATATCTGGAACCCTCTCATGATCTCAAAATTAGCCCGAGAGCAAAAGGGATTGTTGGAAAATGCTTTTCATAATCTTAAAGTAGGCGGAGAGTTAGTTTATTCTACTTGTTCTGTGGAACCGGAAGAGAATGAAGGGGTAGTAGATTATTTAGTAACTAAATTTCATACTGCTTCCGTAGAAAAAGTTACCTTAAAAGGGTTGAAAGTTAGTCCGACCATTACTGAATTTAGCGGAATAAAGTTTGATTCACGAGTTAAGAATTGTTTACGAATCTGGCCTCAGGACAATGATACGGAAGGTTTTTTCGTTGCTAAAATTAAAAAGAATAAAGAATGAAGAAAGCGGATTGACTGGGGTTCTTTGTGATGAAAATAAAAAAAGTGCATAACATTAACCATTATTACCTTTCTTTAACTTCTCCATTGCTTAAATCGACAATCTTAGAAGGGCGGGCTTCTTTCTCACCCTCATAAATGATAAATTCCACTCCTTTCTCGATATCTTGGTCTAATTTTTTTAAAGAAATCATGAATGGTTGGCCGGATCTATTGGCTGAAGTAGTAACGATAGGAAAGCCTAGTTCCTCTACTACTTTGCTGAACCAATGTTTAGGATAACGCAGACCAATAGTTTCTTCCTTGGGGTTAACATTACTGGCTATAGCCTTTTTATTTTTTAGTTGAGCAATGAGGGTATAAGGCCCAGGCAGTTTTCCTATCCAAGAAATACATTTAGTACTTTGGCACCAAGAACAGTTTTTTTCAGCCCAATCTAATGATGGAATCCAAATTGAAAACGGAGTATCCGGACGTTCTTTTAACTTTCTAATCTTTTGCACTGATTTTTGGTTTTGGGCATGGCAGCCTAGGCCGTAAATGGTATCGGTGGGATGAATAAAGATAGCTCCCTCTTTTATTTTTTGGAAAATCTCTTCCTTTCGTAAACGGAACTCTGCTTGCGTCAAGATTTCCATGTCTTTTGATAAAAAATAGAACTATATAATACTTTCCCGATAGTAGAAAAAAAAAGCTAGGGCCGAAGCCCTAAGCACATAGAAGGTGGTGTAATGACTGTTCATCAGAATATTCGTCCACAAACGTTTGCTTGGAGTCCAGATATGTTTTTTCATATTTATTCTCATATTTATGTAACAGATAATTAATTCTCTCTTTCATTTTCATCTTAACCACGCTCCACTTAGTTGGTAATCAAAAAAATCTTCTCTTGCAGCAATGGTGCGCTTTGTTAGTTCATCAACCTGCTTTTCAAACAAATGTTTGATCGTTTTGGGGGCCAAATCAATCATTTCAATCACCTCGCTATTCTTATAGAGGGAAGTGATTTATATAGTCTAGGTGGAGTTGTCTGGGTGTCCAGTGCTCTTATTTAGTGCTTAATCCCGAATAAAAAAGTGGTGTCCAGTGGCTTTACCAAGGATACGAACGTTTAAATATTCTTGAGGTATAGTTCTAGCTAAAAAGAGGAATACATTATGCCTAATCCTATAGATCAATTGAAAGGACGTATGAATGAGTACGCTTCCCCGTCTTCAGTAGAAGTAGAAATAGAACCTCCTTTTTCTGAGCATATTCCCCTACTTCGTTCGGCTGAAGAATCAGTCGAAGAAACATTTAAAGATAATGAAGTGAGTAGCAGGCCTCGTGCAGAATGGGCAGTAGTTTCCTGTATTGTAGGAATCTTAGGGCTAGTTCTTCCTTTATTTAGTACTTTAGCTATCATCTTTGGAATAGCTGGTTTAATGCAGGTTCATCGAGAACAGTTGTCAGGAAAGAATCTAGCTATAGCTGGAATTATCTGTGGAATAGTGGGAATTTTATTAGTAATAATAGCGTTGATATGGGGCATTAGCTTTCTTGAATCAACCTTAAGCCAGTTTGGTGGCTTATGGGGCATAGTTAGTAAAGGCTTATCTAAGTTATAATCGGTATTCTAATCCCGGGTTGTTGATGTAAAAAGTATTTTATAACAATAGTAACAACATAAAAAATATTCACTAAAGAAGTGATTATAATAAATTTCCGTTAACTAACCCTTCTTGGCCGGGTCTGCTGGTTACTCTTACTTTTCCTAATTTGGTCTCTACTACGGCCCCTTTAGTAATGATATTACGTCGGACCAAGTTAGAGTTGGCAGGGTTCTCAACAACATTTAGAATCTCAGTCTTAACAGTTTTTCCTTTCTTATCTGCAACGTTAATAAATTTAGAAGAAAGCAAAGATCTCTTGATAGTGCTGCCGCGGCCTCTTTTGACATTCACTTTAACTTTCTCACTCAGCTTCGTTTGGGCTGAAAAGCCAGCTAGCTCATGACGGCGTTTAGTCCTGAAAAAGTGATACAATCCTCCAGAAACTTTCCTTCGGGGTTTTTCTTGCGAGCGGGCCATATTTTAGGTTATTTTGTAGTCCCTTTTAAAAAGATTTCGTCTGTGAAAACAGATTAAAGGGCTTTTTGCCTTAATTCAATCATTTTTTTAAGGGAAGATTTTCCGTTCCAATCCAAAGCATGGTCTAAGACTTCTTCAATGGAAACAACAGGAATGATCTTGACTTTGGCGAGTTTTTCTTGGTCTAAGACTATATCTTGTAAATTAGATTTTGGGACAATAATTACTTTAATACCAGCCTCAATAGCCGCTTCTACTTTAGACGAGACTCCTCCTACCGGTAAGACTTCTCCTCGGACGGAAAGGGAGCCAGTCATAGCTACTTCCTGTTTAATAGGGATATCTTTTAAAGCGGAAATAATAGCAGTAGCTACAGCGATAGAAGCTGAATCACCTTCCACCCCTTCATATGTCTGTAAGAATTGGACAAAGATATCTTTAGTTTCTTTGATATCCTCGCCAAAAAATTTCATAATAATGGCTGAGACATTTTTAATCGCTTCTTTCGCGATCTCTCCTAGTTTTCCTGTAGCGATAATTTCTGCTTTCTTGCCTCCGGGTGTAACAGCGGCTTCGATGGGCAATAAAATTCCTGAATACGCTGAACCGCTGCCAATGACGGCCAGACCATTGACTCTGCCCACTTGCTTCCCCGACGTGACGATAATCTCATATTGTTTCTTACGTTCAATAAATTGGTCGGCAATCTGTTGTTCTAAAGGGCGGGCTAAAATTTTAGCTTCAACAACATGCTCTTTAAGGACAAAAGGAGAATTTTTTTCTTTCGCTAAGTCTCCCGCTGCCCGGACTAAACCGCCTAACCCCCGCAAATGTAAAGTTAAATGACCTTTACGGTTAGCCCGCCTTCTCGCCTCTTCAATCATAATATTAATGGCTTCTAAAGAAAAATGAGGTATTTTACCTTGCTCCTTCTTCACTTCTTGGGCAATGAAACGGGCAATCTTTAATCTATTTTCGGGAGTGTCGGGCATAGTTTCATTCATATACACTTCATAGCCGTAACCACGAATTCTAGATCGTAAGGCTGGATGCATATTTTTAATCGTTTCAACATTTCCGGCGGCTACTAACACAAAATCACAGGGAACGGGTTCTGTTCTGACCATGGCTCCAGCGGAACGAGCAGATTGGCCGGTAATAGGAAACTTCCTTTCCTGCAACGCTGAAAGCAGCTCTTGCTGAGTTCGAGGATGCAGCGTCGCAATTTCGTCGATGAATAATACTCCTAAGTGAGCTTTATGGATCATGCCTGCTACTACTCGCTGATTAGCTGGAGTGCCTAAGCCTCCCGATTGGAAGGGGTCATGGAGAACATCTCCTAGTAGAGCTCCGGCATGAGCTCCGGTAGCGTCATAAAAAGGGCCTTGTTTCTGGCTGAAATTATCTACTATTAACTTAGGGGCAATGGTTTGAGTAGATTTAAACATTCTTGGGCCCATGCTCAATGCTATAGCAAAGGCGGCCAGGAATAACATCCCTCCTAGAAAGAAAGCAGTAAACATTAAATCGGATTTGTAGTAAGATCGAATCCACCAAGGGGCAATGAGAGTAAGAAGAGCGGCTATAAACAAAAGAAAATTGTTGTTCTTGAAAATCTGTTTAGTATTGATGGCGTATTTATGAACTTCAGTACGGCCTTTACCGGCAGAGATAGCCTGGATAGTAGGATTATTCTCATCATTAGGATTAGGGAGGGCTAAGATATCTTTCAGTTCGGATTTAGGCAAGAGCTCAGCGAGAGCTAAACCCAGCATACTTTTACCCGTACCGGGGTCGCCAATAAGAAGAACATGTCTTCTTTGGAGAGCAGCTTTTTTGATAATTCTTACAGCTTCATCCTGACCAATAACTTGATCTACAATCTTTTCTGGTACTTTTAGATTAGCGGTTGATTTCATGTTTAAATACACTCATTCCACTAGTGTTTCACCAGCAGTTAAACACCAGTTTCATTCGTAAGTCAAAATGCTTAGCTCTTATACTGCGAGTGACCTGTCCGAAGGGCACATGCCACCAATCTTTGACTGGTGGTGGTCGCGAGCATTTTGATGCTGGAGAAACATCTTTATAAATCAATAGTTATGGCTTTTAAAAAGGTTATGGTCTTAAAAATGGCTATCTGGCTTTAGGTTTAACGAGAAGCTGGACATAAATCTCATCAAACGGTTTTTTTTGCTCGGTTAAGATCTTTTGTTCGTTCTCTAGATGCAAGAGCGGTACAAAGGTGTACACTTTTTCTCTTTTTCCTGCCCGAGGGGGCAGAAGTTTCGTAAAAGATAAGGGCTGGTCATCTTTACTAGAATAGTACGCTATCTTATGATAGATATCTCTGATTATCCCCATAATGTCTACTTTAGCTTTAGGTAACACAAAATGGGCCGGCCTATATTTAGCAAGAATTCGGCGCTTAGAAGCCAGGGCTTGCTGCAAAGCTTCAACCAAATCATAAATGGAAACTTTTCTGTTTCGAGGTTGAGGATTTTTAGGGATAAGTTGAAACTTTTGTTTTTCTTTAGGATAATTTTCATCTACATTTAGTAGTTCTTCTTCTAATTCTTCTTCATTTTGATTCATTAAACGGCCTAAGTTACTTAAGTCATTATCGATCAAATAGGTTGATTTTATTTTTAACATTATAGCAGCAGCAAGAAGAATTTTTCCTGAAATCCTTAAGTCGTGCTTCTGCATCTTCTTAATTGCAGCAAGGTACTCTTGAGTTAAGAGAGTAATATTAATATCCCAGGGGTCCATTTTCTTAGATTCAACTAAATCATAAAGAAGAGTTTTCCAGGTAACCTCTTCACTTTCTAAGAGCATACTAAAGAGCTGTTGTTGCATACTCTGTAGAAGATTGCTTTGGATACTTAAAATCTTCGGTTTTATGCGAAAAAATTTCGCAGGGTTTAAAACCCTCCCTCAAGTCACTTTGCTCGTGACTTTACTATGGCAAAGCTTTAGGGCGAAATTTTTGCATGCTAAAAATGCGTAGTTGAGAAACTGCCTCTCTTGAAACCTTGCCATTTATGGCGGAGTGAGGCGGTTTTACGCATTTTTATCATCTTCTTTATTTTCATGAAATACAAAATATTTAAAAAGAAGTGGCTAGTAGCTTTGCACTATGAGAAAAAGTGGTGTATCTTTAACGGTATTTTTTGTCTTAAGTTTGTTTTTTATTGCTTTAGCCAGAGCTGAAGAGAACGGTGGAAGTGTTCAACCGCTGAATGCTTCTTTTGTTTTTTTTCCTTATGATGGAAGCGCTCCTCTTGAAGTTACGTTTACACCTGATATCGAAGGGGTCGGGCAGTATAGTTATTCTTGGGATTTTAATGGCGATACTATGGTTGATAGTACTGTAGAAAGGCCACGGTATACATTTGAAAAAGAAGGGGAGTATCGCATCATTTTTTCTGTTACTGACAGTTTAGGTCATAAAGCCAGTAAGGAAGGATCGATTAAAATTACAGTGGAGGAAGCAAATATAACTCTAAGCTCTTATTTTCCCAAAGCTCTAAAGCAAGGGGAGCAGGACGTTACCTTTGTAGTTCTTAATAATGGTAAAATGATTTTACACGATTTAAAAGTTAAAGTTGTGGGCGAAGGGGTGCAACATCTTACTTCAACCTCTATTGAAAGTTTAGGAGTAGGGGAAGAAGATTCTTTGACGGCCAAAATAAAAGTGTTACAGTCGGGAACACTTAATGCTACGGTTAAAATTGCCGGCAAAAATTATCCTGCCCAATTTACTGTTGCTGAAGAGGTACAGTATAATAAAGAGGAATTACAATTTAGGCTTACAGATCTTAAAGGGAAATTACAGGCTCAAGAAGGAATCTATTATGATAAAAAAGCGGAAGAGTTTTTAGTAGCAGAAATTTATGATACTATCAAAGATGTTAAAGAGAGGTTACAGGATGCTGAACAGGAAATTCTGACCAACAAATTAGGGGAAGCGCAAGTTAACTTAAATTTAGTTAGTTCTTCGCTGGAAGATATTAGTGCAGACCTTGAGGGAGCTAAGAAAAAAGAAGAGACCGTTTTACAGTGGCTGAAAGAGAATGCCATTGCTATTACTGCCATCATTGCTGCTTTAGGAACATTAAGCGGAGTCATGATTAAAGTAACTTCTCATGCCAAAAAATTAGGTGAGAATGTCAAGCAGAAGATGATCATCAAAAGGACCATCACCACTGAGCCTAAACTTGCAGGAAGTTCTGGAACACAGGTGGTTAAGGAAGTGATTGAGACTTCTGAAGGAAATCAGGAGATTAAAGATGAGAAAAAAGGGGAAGTTTCTGACAATAAATGAATGGGCCCGCCCGGACTTTCGCATTAATTTCTTAATATTCGAACCGGGTCGAGTCACTCCGCTTTGCTCCGTTCGTGACCCGTTTCTCATCCGGGAGTCGATGAAGTTAATGAAGAACTGTGATGGGCCCGCCCGGATTCGAACCGGGGACCTACTCCGTACTTCGCCCTAGGCTTGTAAGGGAGTCGTCATTTGCGGTGTATTTTGACTACAGAGCCGCTAGACTACGAGCCCACTATTGAGCTTGAAAGTCGGATAATTTATAAATATTCGGGTCACTCAGAAAAAGTATGGCCATCTATGAACCAGCCGAAGATTCGTATTTATTACAGAAATTTATCAGAGAATATGCTGTCGGCCGAGTTTTAGATCTGGGCACGGGCTCGGGAATTCAAGCTTTAACTGCCGTAAAAGTTTCTGCGGTGCGTGAAGTGGTGGCTGTTGATATTAATAAGGAGGCAATTAGTTCCTTAAATGCGGTAATCCGAGAAAAAAAGCTTCGGAAGATCAGTGCTTTACAGGGTGATTTGTTTTCCTCGGTTTCTGGCATGTTTCATCTTATCATCTTTAACCCTCCCTATCTTCCACAAGATGCGGGAATTAAAGATCAAGCACTTTATGGTGGGAAAAAAGGATGGGAAGTATCGGCACGTTTTTTCAAAGAGGTTTCTCAGTACCTGTTCCCTGATGGAAAAATTTTATTTTTATTCTCTTCCTTGACCAATAAAGCTAAAATTGAAGAAATTTTAGATCATCACTTACTCTCTTTTCAAGAGGTTGGTAGAGAAAAAGTAGCTTTTGAAGAATTGTATGTCTATGTCATTGAGAAAAGTCCGCTCTTACGGGAATTAGAAGGAAAGGGCCTTTCTGAGATAGAATATTTTACCCATGGGAAGAGGGGTGAAATCTTTACCGGGCTCTTAGATCAAAACCGATTTATTAAAAAACATCTTCCGGCAAAGAAAGAGTTACAGAAAGTAGCTATTAAAGTAAAGAAGAAAGAAAGCGAAGCTCTGGAGAGCATCAATAATGAAGCCAAATGGTTGCCGCAGTTAAATCGGGAAGGGATTGGCCCTCGGTTTTTGTTTTCAGGAAATAATTATGTGGCCTATGAATTTGTAGAAGGAGAATTTATTATAGATTGGATCAAATCACAGCAGAAAGCTGAGATTGGCCGAGTTTTAGGCAAGATTCTGGAGCAGGGATTTACTTTAGATAGATTAAAAGTGAATAAAGAAGAGCTTCATCATCCGCAGAAGCATATCATAATCACTAGTCTCTGTGAGCCGATATTCATTGACTTTGAACGATGCAAAGAGACCAGCAGGCCTAAAAATGTGACCCAATTGATTGAGTTTATCTGCCGCTTAGAACAAGAATTACGCGAGAAGAAAATTACTTTTAATGTAAAGCAATTACGGCAATGGTCTAAAGAATATAAAGAGAATTATAGTCTGGAGTTGTTACGTATGATTAAAAAGCAGTTGATTTAATCTTACAACTACCTGTTTAACTTGAAAATGGCCACTATTAGCTTATGCATGATTGTCAAGGATGAAGAAAAGTTCTTAGAGCAATGTCTATTGTCTGTACAAGGATTAGTGGATGAGATAGTTATTGTCGATACAGGTAGTACAGATAAGACTAAGGAAATTGCCTTGCGATTCACTTCTAAAGTCTATGATTTTGTCTGGGATGATGATTTTGCTGCTGCCAGAAATGAATCTTTAAAGTATGCAACGGGAGAGTGGATCCTCATTTTAGATGCGGATGAGGTGATAGATGAAGAAGGTCGGAGAGGGATAAAAGAAGCGGTCGTGAATAAAGAGGTAATAGCTTATGCCTTTCCACAATTACATTATACTAATAATTATGTTCATCATACTCATTTTGTAGCTACGCCTCATTCTCAATTTAAAGGGTTCTTTGTGGTGGAAGTTGTTAGATTATTTAGAAATAGGCCAATTATCCGTTTTGAGTATTGTGTCCATGAAACTGTCAGTGATACTCTCAAAAGAAATAACTTGAAAATTGAATCTTTATCTGTGCCAATCCATCATTATCAGGAGTCGAAGGGGATAGGTGATATAGAAAGGAAACAAGAGTTTTATTTCCGGCTTTCTTTGAATAATATTAGAAAATATCCCAATTATGCTAAGAGTTACAGCGATGTAGGGATATATTATAGTCAAAAAGGTGAGTATGAAAAAGCTCTAGAGTATTGTCAGAAAGCAGTAGAACTAGAACCAGCAAAATTAGAATATCGCTTGAATTTAAGTTATCGGTTAAGAGACTTGGAAAAATATGATGAAGCAATAGTAGTGTTGCGGAGAGCTGTTAGTCTAAGAGAGGATGAGGCTGTTTTTAGGGCTTTAGGATATATCTACTATCAGCAGAAAAAATTTAATGAAGCTCTAGAGTCTTATAGTAAAGCATTAGATTTAGGTTCTCCCCTAACAGAAAGGGTTAAGTCTTATATCAATATTATTAAATTAGAGATAAGCAATAATAATAACCCTAAAAAGTCTTAAAAGATTAAAATAACTTAAGCAAAGAAAAATGGTAAGGTTAAGCCTATGCATGATTGTCAAGGATGAAGAAAAGTTCTTAGAGCAATGTCTATTGTCTGTACAAGGATTAGTGGATGAGATAGTTATTGTGGATACAGGTAGTACAGATAAGACTAAGGAAATTGCCTTGCGATTCACTTCTAAGGTCTATGATTTTGTCTGGGGTGATGATTTTGCTGCAGCCAGAAATGAATCTTTAAAGTATGCAACGGGAGAGTGGATTCTCATTTTAGATGCGGATGAGGTTATAGCTCAACAAGATCATACTATAATTAAAGGGCTTTTGATGAGAGCAGAAACTGAAAGAGATATTTATGGTTACATCCTCATCCAAAGAAATTATTTCCGTTCTAAGGAAGATTCTCAGTACGGTTCTTTTTCCGGGATTACTGTAAGCGCGGCCAGCCAAGATGGAGAAGGATTTATTTCTGCGGAAAATGACAATTATGAAGAAAGTAAAGGAATGGAAGGCTGGCTCGCTACTCCCATAGTGCGTTTATGTAAGAATACTGGAAGTACCGCTTTTTCTGGAGTCGTTCATGAAGATGTTTCTCCTTCTTTGCCGGGTAGAATCATAAAAACAGGGATAGTTCTTCATCATTTTGGAAAAATAGATTCACAAAATTGGCAGAGGAAATGGGAGCTATATGAAAAGCTAGGCAAGAAGAAAGCTTTTAATGGAGAAAATGATTACTATGCGTATTTTGAGCTTGGAAGACAATATCTAGAAAATAGAAAGATAGATTTAGCTATAGAGATGCTCCGTAAGTCTATCGAATTAAATACAGATTTCTGGCTCAGCTGGTTTAATCTAGGAACAGTAGAATTGATTACGGGCAAGATAGATGGGGCTATCTTGGGTTTAGAAAAAGCTCGAGCAATCAATCCGCAAGTAGGTCAAATCTATGATAATTTAGGGGTGGCTTATGCTCAAAGAAAACAATTTGAGAAAGCAATAGAAATATTTAATCTAGGAATAGGAGTTGCTCCTGAAAAGGCGAGCTTGTATAAACATGTAGGAAGGTGTTATTATGATTTGGGGCGACAAAAAGAAGCATATCTCGCTTTCAAGAAAGCGTTAGAGTTGAATCCCCGATATAAAACAGAGATTAAGTTAAGCTAGTTTTTCAAAAGAATTCGGTTTTTCCCTGGCAATGGATGCCTTTTTTTAATTCAACCGGTCGCCAGCTATCTTGGATCAAGGTAGCTTTTAGCCATTGGGCTAACTCTTTTGGATTGCCTATGGTCGCGGAGAGGCCAATTAACTGGGGATGGATGAGCTTTTGCAATAAGGTTAAGACTACCTCTAAAGTGGGGCCACGATGGGGATCATTAAGCAAATGAATCTCATCAACTATGACTACTTTTACTTCTCCCAACCAAGAGACCCTATGCCTGAGGAGGGAATCTAATTTTTCTGTAGTCAGGATAAGTACATCATATTTAGTTAAAAAATCGTTTTCTGAGTCCAGATCTCCCGTAGATATGACTACTTTATACTTCGTTTTTTCCAGTAGCTTTTGATATTCTTTATATTTTTCGCTGGCTAAGGCTTTCAAAGGAACCAGATAGATTACTTTCCCTTTTCCTACTTGTTGGCAGAGGGCCATAGTGGCAATCATGGTTTTACCGGAAGCAGTAGGGGCGCAAGCCAAAAGAGATGTGCCTTGAAGCAACCCTGCTTGCAAGGCTTTTTCTTGAATCGGGGTTAAAGAAGGAAATTTATGGTAGTGCTCTTGGAAGAAAAGGGGTAAAGGTAACTCTGAAAAGTCCATAAAAACTTATTTTAAAAGTAGGTTTATATTTTTATCCTTATTATTATACTCTATTGTACAGGGAAATTTTCTGCAAGGATGCAAAAATCAATTTTAAAGAACTTTGTTCTTAACTTATTTATTTGTCATTTCAAAATGATGAAGCTCTGAAAATTGCAAAATTAGTCTTATTAGCCCTTAATGGCTTATTTTGCTTTTCTTAAATAGGGATTTTTGCGAAAGGCTTATAAATCGTTTTCTAGAAGATAGTTCTATCACTTATCTCACCGTCTATAAAATCGAAAAGGGGTACTTTGTCGGTGCTTCTTTCGGAATTTTTATAGGCTGGACGGAAGAGTGACAAAAAAAGACATATTTAAACACGGAGGTGTGTTTACACATGAAAATAAAAAGAATGGTGAAGCGCTTATTTGCAGTAGCTTCTGGAGCAGCTATGTTAGGAGCTACAGCTATGGGTGCTTTAGCAAACGATTTGAATACCTACCCAGATATGTTCGTGACTGATGGAACATTTAATGGATTCTTTGTGGTAGGGGAAAACGCCAATCCTATCGACAATTTGGCCATGACGGACATTGTCGCAGGAATGAAATATAAGAAAGCAGATACTGCTGTTGCTGGAGAAACAGTAACTGTGACAGGAGATGCTTGGAAAGCAGAAACTTCTACCAAGAAATTAGAAATGGCTTCAACCAACACTACTCTTACCGGAGAGGGTCTTTATGATATTGAAACCTGGATTGGTAAAGATGAATTGGATGCTTTAGGCGATGGATCTTATACTACTAATGCAGGAAATTATGGATATACTCAATATCTCTACTTTGACTTAGCCAATAATGAACAGAATGAGATTGTGGTATATACTGAGGACGATGAGGATGTTACTGCTGATTTCTTCTATGTGAAGAACGGTGGTAGTGTTGGTCAGTATAAGTTAGAGTTTAGTTCTGTGCCGGAAAGTACTATCCAAGATGCTTCCACAGGAAGTGCTTCTACCACTGGTCTAAAGTTAGATGACTTTGAAAACACTAAGTTAACTATGTTTGGCAAAGAATACACTATTGTCTTAGCCCGAAGAATGGGAACACAATACAATGACCAAGTTAAATTAACTTTGATGGGTGGCGCAAGTAATGGTAACTTATTAGAAGGGGAGTCTCAGACTATTACTTTAGCTGGTAAGAGTTATGATGTAGCTTTAACCTATACTGATAGTACCTACGCTAAGTTTACTGTCAATGGTGAAGCATCTAATAAGTTAGCTGTGGGAGATACCTACAAACTATCTGATGGAAAAGAAATTGGTTTATCTGAAGTCCTTTACCAGAGTTATGCTGGAGGGGTACATAGTGCCAAGTTCTTTTTAGGAGCAAGTAAGTTAGTCATGCAAGATAGCAACATTAGTGATTCGCTATCCAGCAATGAATTAACTTCTGGTTCTGATACGGTTAGTGGAGCTAGTGTGTTTATCCAAGGAACTGATGACGACACTACTTTCAGGCTAACTACTATTGCCGTAAACATGACTGCTCAAGACGACTATTATGTCGCTGCTAACAAAAAATTGAGCGAAGCCATTGTTGCGCAGGATGACAAAGAAGCATTGCTCTTCACGAACAATTGGGATATGGAATACAAAGGCTTAGAAGCTAAGGAAACTCATGAGATTAAAGTGTATTCTAGTACTGATAGAAAGTATGGTTTACAGTTTTATGATGGGGATAACAATAAAGTAAATATGCCTTTAGTGTATGCCAACTCTACCACCCAATTGATATGGGCTGAAGAAGCAACTAGCAAGGCAGTTATCTTTAATGAAGGATTAATGATCTCTAAAGATGATTACTTTGTGTTAACTTCTGGAGACGCCAGCGCAGGAACAGCTAAGACGTATGTCTTACAATACAAAGGTGCTGATAAGAGTACCGCCACTAGTCCTAAGATTCGATTTAAGAATTTAGGAAGTAGCGAAACCTTAGAATATGCTGTTGATACTTCGGCAACGAATAAAACATCTACCATCAAATTAGGGGGTAACTCCTTTGAAGTCTTAGCTAATTCCACTAAAGGAATTTCAGACTTTCCTATAAGGGTAGACTTAGCAGGAGATGATGTGGGTGTGACCACACTTGCTGCTCTTGATGGCGACAGATTAGTTGACTTTGTGGATTACTATGGGGCGAACATGACTATAGCTAATCAAAGCTCTTCGGCTTATGTGGTTGCGGGTCTTTTATACGATGGTGTTAGTCTCGGATCTAATGCCTCAGTGGTCATTAATTTAGCAACTGCAAATACCCAAGCTTATGACAACATGGCCCCTTTGAAGGTTAACTTAAACATAACTCCGACCACAGGACCAGAAGTTACGTTTGGTAATTTGCAGATGGGTGGAGCAGCTAGCAACTTATTGACTCCGGAAGGAGAAGAAAACATTGCCTATGGGTATAGCACTATGGGTGGTAAGTTGACTCATGCCACACCTAGCAGTTCACCTGCCGAGTTGACGTATGACTATCCGGTCAGCCAAAGACTGCCTCAAGTCTATGTGACGAGCGGAGCAGTAAGTTCTAGCTCAGCAAGTGGAACGTTGACTCCAGTAGCAATCGTTGATGCGACTAAATTAGACAGCGAAGTTGCTGACTATAAGGCGCAGAACTTGATTGTCGTTGGTGGACCTTGTGTCAATACTGTAGCAGCTCAATTAGTGGGCAGCACTACTGGTGCTTGTGCAGAAGGATTTACTCCTGGCAAAGCCAAAGTGAAGTTGTTTGAGAATGGTGACAAAGTAGCCATGTTAGTAGCCGGGTATAGTGGAGCAGATACCAGACTAGCTGGTCAAGTCATCGCCCATAAGTGGACTGACATGAGTGGTAAAGAAGTAGAAATTGAAGGTACTACGTACACCGATGCAACTATCGGTGCACCTAGTGTCGCAACCACTACTACCACAGAAACAATCACAGAGACTACAACAACACAATAAGCCTACGAAGGCTTTATTTTTTCTTTTTTTTTCCTTTTCTTGTACACATTCTTAGTCAGATTTATTGAAACAAACTTTTATAAACTGTTTAATATTCCCTTACTTAGTCTTAATTGGTAAAATCAAGATATATTTTGGTCAGCATTAAAAAGAGAGTGATAGGTGTTTAATGAAAGAGTATAAAAGATATTTGCCCTTAGTCTTATTTTTGATTTTACTAGTGGTTTCTTTTTTGATTGTGAAGCCGTTGCTTCTCGCTTTATTTTTAGGTGCTCTCTTAGCTTACATTTTTTATCCGCTCTATAATCTTATTTCTGCTAAGATTAAAAATAAGACTTTTCCGGCGCTGCTTATCTGCATTGTATTTCTACTCATCTTTGGAACGATTAGTTTCTTTTTAGTGCAAAGTTTAGTTCAGGAATCGTATATTTTATTTATAGTCGTTAAACAGAGATTAGCAATAGGTCTATTCTCCAATTGTCAGAACTCTTTTTGCCAATTTTTACAAGATTTTAGCAACAATCCAGAAGTAAGCTCACAGATTCAAGTTTCAGTTAAAGCCATAACTAATTGGGTAATAACTAAAGGTTCTGAGGTCCTGGTAAGTCTTCCCAGAATATTTTTAAGTGTTTTTGTCATTTTCTTTTCTATGTTCTATTTTCTCCGTGATGGAAAAGTTTTTGTTTCTCAAGCTGAAGAGATTTTAGGGATGAAAAGGCATTCCAGCTTTATCATTGGCCGTCTTAAAGAGATCATGCATGGCATAATTTATGGTTATGTTATTGTAGCTTTAATCCAAGGAGCTCTAGGGGCTTTAGGCTTTTATCTGTTTGGGGTAAGCTCACCTTTGTTTTGGGGTGTAGTTATGGCTTTTTTAGCTTTAATCCCTATGGTCGGCACAGGGTTTGTATGGATTCCAGCCTCGGCTTTTATTTTTTTAGATGGGGTATTTCAAGGTTCACAAAGTTTAATTTTAAAAGGAGTAGGATTATTTGTTTACTGTTTAATCTTTGTCGCTAGTTTAGATAATGTTATCCGGCCGAGAATAATCGGAAAAAGAAGCAAAATTCATCCGTTGATTATTACGATTGGAGTCATGGGGGGGTTATATTTCTTTGGGGTGTGGGGAGTAATAATAGGACCATTATTATTAT
>Ga0209542_10009100_pt1 | contig 18319 bp, 19 predicted proteins | sample RifCSPhighO2_01_FD_184028 | JGI IMG/M metagenome (GOLD analysis project Ga0209542, IMG submission 184028) | Soil microbial communities from Rifle, Colorado - Rifle CSP2_plank highO2_0.1 (SPAdes) (version 2) | ecosystem: Environmental > Terrestrial > Deep subsurface > Rock core/Sediment ...
GATATACCATATACTAAATACTACCTTACGGCGCGACTTCCCTAAAGTCTGGACTTTTGCCTTTAGACGAATTAACGATGATGGCGGGTCCGGTGACAAGATGGGTAAGGTTGTTGCCCGTGTCATCGTCATAGCGGATGACAGCCGAGGTCGTCACCAGTTCCTGGAGGTTTTGTGGCGCTGTAGTAATAGTCGCGTCAAACCTAACCACCCGATTAATTCCACTATTTATGGGGCCGGAAACAATCAGTTTCGGAGTGCCGTTGCAGTCGGGATGGCTTGGAGGAATGTTTGAAGAGCCAGAGCCATCAACGCTAAGATTTTGCAGGTTAGTCAGGTTATTGGATTTATTCACACAAATCCAATCAATATTCGCGTCTCCAGGGCCAGTGTTGGCAAGCGTAATTTGGTACGTCAATGTGTCGCCGTTGTTGATTATGGTTGAACCAATATATGGAATGCCATTAACCGAAATAATACTGTAAGACGAATTGGTAAAAGTGGCGCTGCAAGGCAAATTCATGGCTGAATCTTCGGCTGAATCTGCGCTTTCCACGATTGGTGGATAGTTGATAAGTGATCTAACGATATAATAATACACATCTCCGGTGGTAGGTGGCGTATCCACATACGTGGTTGTATTGGCCGGAAGAGGATCTGGTGAGTTGATTCTGATATAACCGGAAGAGACTGTGCGGCGATAAACTCTAAACCCAGTTTCGTTGGACGAATTGTCAGTCCAATTAACTACGATTTGCCCACAAGCAACGCTATTGTCCGCGCCGGGTTGCCCAGAACCGCCTCCAATTCCTGGAGGATTGGGTGGAGGATTAAGCGGGTTCACAACCACAACCGGAGTAACTAAGCCGCTATCAGCTTCTGTCCCCATATTGCCGGCATTGTCAAAGACATGAATCCCATATACATACGTCCCTGCGGCTGGAGGCGTATCGGTTAAGGTTCCATTATCCCAATCATCTGGGCCTGGGCTTGGTGGACCACTGTTTGTTTGTTGAAACGTCCAAACACAACCAGAATTATTTGTCCCATTACAGGTACCGGCGTCATATGGCGCTCGCCATAGTTCCGCTCTTTGCAAATGACTTCCGCCGGCGTCAGTAGCGCTGAAGGTTGCGGTAAGTTGGTTACCCGCAATGGCAGGATTCGGACTGATGCTAAATGCTGTGACCACTGGATCAGTGGTGTCTGGAACCGGATTGACCACGATCTCTGTCGTCACAATCCCGCTGGATGCTAAGTTTCCCATGTTGTTGGCATTGTCATAAACGCGAACGTCATAAATATAGCTACCGACCGCGGGCGGGGTATCGGTTAGCGTCCCATTGTTCCAAATATCCGAACTTGGAGGAGGGCTATTATTATTTTGTTGGAAAACCCAAGCGCAACCGGAGTTATTGGTCCCGTTACAATTACTGGCGGCGTACGGAGATCGATACAATTCCGCGTTTCTCAAATGACTTCCACCAGCATCTGTGACGCTAAAGGTGGCGGTGATTTGATTGCCGACAACCGCGGGATTTGGATCTATCGTAAAGGCTATAATAACCGGAGCAGTAGAATCAGAAACTGTGCCTACAGGAGTGGCAATACCGTTGTCGGTTTCCGTACCCATGTTTCCTGCTCGATCATAAACATGAAGACCGTAAATATATTGGCCTGACGAGGGCGGACTATCGGTCAGAGGCGAATTCCCAGCATTCACAACCCAACTGTTGGAATTACCTGCGGCGCTCGCCGAATCTACCGCGGATGTACCCCAGTCACAACCAGAGTTAGTCGTACCATTACAATTGCTGGCGGCATACGGCGCTCGCCACAACTCAACTCGATCCAAGAAAGAACCGCCAGCGTCAGAAACATCAAACGTCGCGGTAAAAGTCCCGCCGGTGGAAATGGTGGCCGGGGTAAGACCAAAAGCATTGACGGTAGGATTTGTGCTATCGGAGCTGACAATGATCGTGCGCGTGCCGAGATTGACCATCGGAACGCCGCCAAAATTGGAATTATAACCAAACCATTCTGCACCCACACCTTCTTGGATCATTTGCCACACAAAATTATAGGTCCCGGCCGTGCCTGGCGCGGTAATATTAAAATCAAATGTCACCTGGCCTCCAGGCGAAGCGTGGCTTCCTGTCGGCACATCATAAGGTACGTAGACACGACTCAAACCCCAAATCGTGTTGTCCTGGGGGTTTTGGGAACCGATTCCTACTGGGTAAGGGTCCGCTGCTATCCAAGGCATAGTACCAGTATTTGCAACTGTCAGCGAAACTGGGGATGTCTGATTGATCTGCATGGTCGCCGGCGCGTCAATCTCCACAAAAGCAGCGTTGTTTCCCGGAACCGTGATTTGTCTGGAGGAAATCATTCGGGTAATCGGCCCAGGCACCCCGGTACCGTTCCGCCCATCTCCCCTGGCCCAAATATTTACAAAACCATATCCAGGTCGAGCCCCAATGCAGTTATCACTGCCGCTGAACCCGCTGGTCGCGGTGTTGACGATATAACTCGGGCAGGTCGCATGCCCATTGGGTGTGGCAAACCACAGCAGTTGGGTGGATGCGGCCGCGTCCCATTCAATTCTAAATAGCTGGCCGACATTTACGACCAACGGATACGAATATGTTGTTGCCGGGGGTATGATTATGGGCGGGTAAGTACAAGAGCCATCGTCTTCAGTAGCGACTGGATTATAGTTTGTGGCAGCCGGGTCAGTACAGCCATATAGTGGCGGGGGGTTGCACTGGCCGGTATCAGGATTAATATCAAATAGACAGAAAGCCTGAGACTTGCCAACCCAAAACAAGCCGGTCGCGGCGATTATTATCAGGCCCAAAGAAATGATTGTTTGTTTCTTACGGAATATAGGCATCAAAGCTGTTTATAAAAACTCGACGGCCAAAAACCGTGGCGGCGGCAGTCGAGCCAGCACCGCTGGCAATGGGGTAAAACATCGCTCCATCAAAATTATGAGCCGGGTCATAATCAGAGGAGGCTAGGGCTGGATATTCCAAATTACTATATGGATTAAAGACGCAGGGACAACCCGAATCATCGGCAATGGCAACGCTTTGGTCGTCAGTGACACAAGACCAATTAGTTGTAAAGGTCTCATACATACAAATATTAGCCACCATGTAAACAGCGCCGCATCCAAGAAAAGACCCGCAATAAGGAACTGAAAATGACGCGCCACTGCTCTCCAGCGTTGCTCGATATGCCTGATATGCGGGATCGTCCAGGGTGATACCGAAGCTGGCAGGGGCGGGGGAATAAACCACACTTTTCTCAACAAATCCTGCTGTCGCTGGTGGTGCGACCGTGACCGTCACACTGTCTGGAGCAGCCGAACCGCCAGGACCGGTACAGTCGGCGGTATAGGTCGTGGTGGTGGTTAAATTGCCAGTATTATAGCCTGAGCCGGAAGTCCCGGTCCAGCCAGTGGGAGAAACCGAGCAGGAAGTGGCGTTGGTGGAAGTCCAGCTGATCGTGGTCGCCGTATTATTTGAAACCGCGCAGGATTGAGCGCTAAACAACCCACAGGTAATGGCCACTGTCGCGGCAGGTGTGGGTATGGTCCCGGTCACTTGGTTGGAAGTGGCGAGCCGAGTAAATCCGTCATCGGCAAAGAGCCGGAATTCATAGGTGGTGGCGGCAGGAATGGTCATGGGGCAGGATCCGGAGGATCTGGCCGAACTTGGTGTTTGGGTGCAACTGCTGGTATAGACCCAGTCCAGATAATAGACATCTGGGTCCCCTGGATAAAATAACCCAATCCAGTCAGTAGCCGATGGGAAAGGACTATAAAAAGTAACCGTCGCCTGGTTGCCGACCATAACGGTTGCCGGCGCAGCGCTTAGAGATGATGGGGCTAGTACAGTAACGGTGGTATTGGCGATCACTGAACCGGAAGGGTTGCTCGCGGTTAAGGTGTAAGTTGTGGTTGCGCCTGGAGAAACTGAAACCGAGGATCCTGAAACGCTGCCTATTCCTTGATCAATGGATAGACTGGTGGCATTGGAAACACTCCACGAAAGGGTGGAAGAACTGCCAGAAACAATCGTCCCGGGAGATGCCGTGAACGAAGAAATGGTTGGCGGGACAGGAGCCGAGACTGTGACGACCACGGAATCTGAACCAGTATAACTAGGGCGGCTACAATCGGCAGTGTAGGTTGTAGTTGCAGTTAAGTTGCCCGAGCTTTCGGAACCCGAAGTCCCGGTCCAGCCACTTGGTGAAACCGTACAGGCAGTAGCGCCAGCCGACGACCAACTAATAGTTGCGGGAGAATTATAAGGAATGGTCAGACTCTGTGCCCCATTGGCCAGGATATCGATGATGATGTAAGCGCAAGAACCATCATCATCCGTGGCGTTAGGATTATAGTTTATGGCATCTGGATCAGGACAGCCATATATTGGAGTTGGGGCACAATCATCTATTCCGTCACCGTCATAATCACCGCATTGAGCAGATGTCTTTTGCTGACCAAGCCAAAACAAGGCCACCGCAACAATTATTAAACCAAAAAAAATTAATAGGCGTTTACTGGACATTGGGTTGAGAAAATATTGTATAATGAATATTCACGGCGGTAGCATTGCTGGCAGCAAATAAATCTTCCTGGCTTTCCAACCGCACGACCCGGACGCCGGTTTCCAAATCCGTAACCGAGCCATCAGCCTCGCTGGTTTGCGGGGTATATGGCGTTTTGGAAGCTTTGAGCTGCATGGTGGTTTTGGTCAGCTTGGTCTGCGGGGTAAGAGTAAACGAAATGGTTTTGTCAATTTCGTTATCGCTCCCGGGTTTAGAAGATTTAACTTTACCATTAATTGTCACAATGTTGCCGTTAACTGCGGTGATGCTGCCGCTGATCTGATTGGAAAAATCGCCCGGGAAGTCGCTGGTTGGGGCATTTGATCCGGGTTTCTGGAAAACATTGGGATATTTAACTGACAATAAAAATAGGGCCCCTGCAATAACCAGTAAACCGAATAACCCAATCAGTGTGTTAGTTGTCTTTTTGTTCATGTTTCAACACGTTTTTAGCTTATATATATTATAGCATATATTACTCCGACGCGCAAGAATATTTAGATTATCTTGAATTCTTGCGGTCGGAGCCCCGACTTCATTTAAATATTAATAATAAACGTCGGGGTAGCACAAATTTAGGGTTTTGTACATATCTCGTATATACAGGCTTAAGACGTACCCGTTGACTGTAAAATAACGAAAGCTTATACTAAGTTTACAAGTAAACTTAGCCAGAAATTAATAAAAATGCATAAAAAAATCATTGGCTCCGTTATCGTCGCCATCCTTCTCATTCTGGTCGCGGCTTACTTTTATTTGGGTCCGAAATTACAAACTACTGAAAATCCGAGCAACAATCAGGCCCAAACGAACAGTTCCCTCCCTTCAACGACCACGGGGATAATAAAAAGCGCTTCTTCCTCGCTTGGCAACTACCTGACCGACAGTCATAGCCGAACGCTGTACACAAGTTCCGCGGATAAGCCTGGCGTGTCTAACTGTATTGACCAATGCTTGGTCAATTGGCCTCCTTATCCATATGATGGCAAAACCGATCTTTCCAAAATGTCTGGCGAGATCTACAAACCACTGGGCAAGATCCAGCGCAATAACGGCACCTGGCAATACACGTACAACAACCAGCCGCTATATTACTACAAGGGCGAAACCAAAGTTGGAGATACCAAGGGCAATGGTCTAAATAACGGCGCCTGGTCAATTATTCTACTTGATCAGTAATACTAAATAAAATCCTTAAATAAGAAATAAAAAAGGGGCGGCTCCACGTTGGAGTCGTCCCTAGTCTTGCGTGCTGCGGTGTGACTTACCACTTGCCGGTGGCGGACAACGCATTCCTGAAATCATCCCTGCTTTCTGCCTCCGCTTTCTCGTCGAACAACCGGGGCGTCCATTGCTGCGCCAGAATCTCGCCTTGAACGCGTGAATCAGCGCTTAATCTGATCAGCCCAAGCGCCAATTCGCGTAAAGGCCCTATTGCGTTTCGGCGCGACAGCCGAAGTTCGTTCCACTGCGCTTCTAACAGCGAGGCGCGAAGTAACAGATCCCCTTCGAGCGACTCCTTCGACTTCCTCTTGCCCTGCTGGTCGAATAGCATGGATCGATTAAGAAGAACGAAAATCATCCTCGGCTCATTCTTCTTGGTCTCAAGGGAGCACATCGAGGCCATGCCTGGTCCTTCGGCCTTCACGGTCGGTCGAGTGTAATCAAAGAAGCAAGCGAAACCCGCAGGCATATTGTCCACCAACGAATCAGGAAACGCCTTACGGAACGCATCCAGGAATCCCTTGAGATCCGTGATCACCGCGACATAGTCGGCTGTGATGCCGACTTCGCTTGGCAGCATCTCGACTGCTTGCCTGACGAATTCCGGCAAATTGCGGCCGGTGAGCGCCCGGACCTTCACCTCTTCCCTGATGATGACCGTCGTGTACTTGTCGGCGGCGAATGCGATGCATGCGAATAGAACAACGCTGAACAACACCGAAGCAAACGTTTTGATACGCACGGTTGTCCTCCTCTGGACTTGAAATTTAGGTTCAGTTACGACCACTCTACTTGCTATCGTAACAGACAATATTACAGGTCTGGCGGTTATTTGTCAATAGCCATGGCAACAGCCGGGACATTTATTCTCCAATTCTACCCGCGACTCCATCTATGGTTATGCTTTTGCTGATATCGCCTTCCGAGGTTTCCACTATAATCGTCGCGGTCGTAAAGGATACGGGACTCGTCGAGCCGGTGTCGTCAACCATGGCCTCCAGCGTGCCAAAAGGAGGATAAAAAATAATTGATAAATCGGTAATGGCGGCCGAACCATTCAAACTTAAACCCCCGGCTCTAATCTGTGATCTCGCCGGCAGGATATAGGTTTCTATTAAGTCCACGCTTCCGCAGGTATTTTCCGCGGACAAGGTCATCGCCGTTGGCGTTGCGTAAGCAAATTCAATCCAGTAGAATTCCGCGCTTCGGCAGGCGCCGTTGGCGTTGTTGGTTTTTTTACCGGTGAGCGCGTAATTTTGTGCGGTTCTGATGGCACTGATCACCGTATCGGATGCCAGTGCGACTGCCCTTCGTTTTTCGCCACTGCGAAAATTCGCAATGCTAATGCCGCTAATCAAAGTGATTAGAAAAACTACCACAAGCAATTCGATTAGAGTGAAGCCTCTTTGTTTCATAATCCAAGGAGTTTAAAATACCAATTAGTTAACTTCAGACCATACAACATCATTATTATAGCAGAAGCGGATAAAAATACTCCGAACGGCAATTTGGAGCCAAGTTTTTTTCCACCGAAAACTATCAATATCAATCCAAACGCGCCGCCAATCGCATAAGATACGAGTAGAAAAATCAAGGACAATTTAAATCCAAACAAACTGCCTAAAAGCAAACCAAATTTTACATCCCCAAATCCGATCCAGCGACCACGGGACACAAAATACTGCAGACCGAAAAAACCAGATACGAGCAAGGCGCCTTCTAAGCCTGATACAAAGTGGGAGTGAGTAGTGAGTAGTGAGTAGTGAGTAGTTAAATCCAGAAAAATATTCCAGACTGTAACCAGAGCCAAGGCGGGAAATATGACTTTATCTAAAATCAAATAGTGTTTGTAGTCAAAAACCGCGATGACGATCAGAAAACAGATAACAGTTAACAGATACCAGAATTGAAAATTGAAAATTGAAAATTGAAAATTTTGAGCTAACAATACAAAGAGTATCGCCGTGGTTAGCTCAATTAGTGGGTATTGCCACGAAATTTTGGTCTGACAATAACGGCAGGATCGGTTCAGCCAAATAAAACTCACAACCGGGATCAAATCAAGGACCGCGAGTTCGTGTCCGCATTTTGGACAATGGGAACGCTTAAACACGACTGATTCGCCAGAATGCAATCTGTAGACCACCACGTTTAAAAAACTACCAACCACCAAGCCTAAAACAAAAATTATTATCAGAGTCATAAATTATCAGCTTCCCCTCTGATATTCCAACAAATGATATTTACTAAACTCATATTCCTTGGTTTTAATATAGTGTGGAGGTTCAACCGATAAACTATCTTGGTCTTGAACAATAAAGTATATCGTATCGGCCAGACTCTTAGAAACATGCCCATCAAACTTCGCAACCTTAGCATAATAATATAAAAAATAGGGATAGCCAGTATCGTCAATGACTTTAAAGTTACTGTCACCGCTGGCTAAAGTAAAATCAAAGATTAGTTTGTAATTATCATAATCCATTTCTTTTTTTTCAATTTGCGGAAAAAAATAGTACAATTGGACTGCCTGGGCCATCATAAACAAAACCAGAAGGCTTATGGCCTCTTTAGGAAAATTTTTATATAGCCAAGATGACGCGTAAGCAAAATAGATTAAGGGTATCGGCCAGAGTACCAGAAAGTAAAATTCCGGAACCCGGCCTTGAAAAAAAACAAAAATAAGAGTGCCCACTGTCATCCAGGTCAAAAGTAAAAAATTACCCTCTGTTGATATCGGTGAATTAGTCAGCGCGCCTCTAAAAGACCGGATTTTATACCAAACCCAGACCGCTATCAAAACAAATAAAAATGATACTGCCAAATAAATCACCTTATTTATTGAAAAAAAATCAAAATAGCCATTTTTAAAAAATACTAAACTATACCAAAAAATCATTATTGCCTTAAGCGAAATTATATGTGGAAAAAAAGAAAAATAATGCTCACCGAGACGGAAGATGCCAAATGTATTTATAAAATCGTGCTGCAACTCATAAACTAAATAAGGGATGTAGGTCAGAGCAGCAAAAATGACGGTAATCATTATTCCCTTGACTTGGATAATCTTGCGATACAAAAATATTGATAAAACATAAACAACGGGTAAAATTAACAAGGCAGTGGCATGTAACTGCGTAGCTAATCCTAAACTGACTCCTGCAATAACTGTGGTTTTCCAACCTGCAGCTCCTTGAATTATCTTGGTCAGGCAATAGAAAAAAACCAAAATAAAAAATGGCATCAGGTTTGGGTTGGAAACATAGTACGCATTCTGGATGTCATACATGGAGATAGCCAAAAGGAAAGCCCCAAGCAGCGCCGGAACTTTATCTTGAAACCAAAGTTTCAATAAAAAATAAAGCATCACGACTTGGGCAACAGAAAAAAAGCCGCTGGCGGCAATGGCTCCCCAAGCATAATAATGACTTAACCAAACAAATGGCGCTAAAAGATAATAGTAAAAAGCCCCGAAATTAAATCCCCCTAATGATGCCGAAGGACCGAGCAACGGAATGTCGCCTTGACTCAAAAAATTATAGCTGACAAGTAAGTCACGCGCTAATTCGTTAGTATGTCCGTAAAAAGCGTAACGTAGTTTGAAAATTCTTAAAATGACAGCAATTAAAACAATAATGCCTAAAGAATACTTCTCAAAAAATTTTTGCATATATTAGAAAGGTAGCGTTGAAGTGATGCCGCTAAAAGCCGACATATAGTAAGTCCCTGGTGGACCATAGTCAGTATCCCCCTCGGTTTGAAATTGAAATTTATAATTGGAATACACCGCTCCGCCACAGCCAATGCTGACATTGCCGCCCTGGGTGTAAATATACGCGAATAGTGGATCCCCGGTATTAAACAACGGGTCTTGGGGAACTTTGATTGCAGAATCACCCAAGCAAGATAGCTGGCTATTAGTAAGTTGAGCCAGATCCCAGGTCGGTGTGTCCGGATAACCGTTGCCGAAATCGTAATAAATATCCAAAGCTGATCGGATTGACTGAACATCAGTCAGTCTTTTAGAGTCCCTGGCTTTCATTCTGGCCGCGCCTAAAGATAGCACGACCAAAGACAACAAAAGGCCAATAATGGCCACGACAATCAACAGTTCAATTAATGTAAACCCAGCACCACTTTGGTACCGAATAAATCCCCGGCTCTGCATATCTAAGAAGCCAAAAGAATTAGCTGCTTAGATATACCCAGCACCAAAATTTGGTGCTGGGTATACTCCGAATAAATCCGGAATAATTTATAACTTGAACTATTGCAACCCTGCTTCTGATGCGGTGTGGTCTCCGGCTGAAAATCCGCCAGTTGCGCCCTCCAGACAGAAAGCAATCGTGTAGCTGCTTGCGGAAACCTGAACGTAATCGTAGTTAGCAGTAGTGTAACCAGACGTACAGGTTGGTGACGGATAAGACGGATAAGAGGCTAGATAAGTACTGAATGTCGGATCGCCATCCGTAGGATCCGGATGAGCATTAACGTCAGCAACGGGATAACCGCCATTGTCGTTGTAATGCAGTTCCAACGCGGTCATGATCTGTCGGACATCAGCCAGGCGTCTGGCGTCTCGGGATTTGGCGCGGGCGGAGTTTAGGGAAACTAAAACCACGGCAGCCAAAATCCCGATGATGGCAATAACCACCAGAAGTTCAATCAGGGTAAAGCCGTAATGCTTTCGATTAATAATGTTTCTCATAAATTACTAATTATCTAGACCTAAGACTAATTCAATCCGGCTTCAGTCGCGGTGTGGTCTCCGGCTGAAAATCCGCCAGTAGCTCCCTCCAGACAGAAAGCAATCGTGTAGGAAGTTGAGCTCACCTGAACGTAAGTATAGGCGGTGTTGTCAGCACAGGGTGCTGGTCCAGATGGAGATGGGTAAGTTGGATAGGTTACCAAGTAAGTGTTGAAAGCAGGGCTGCCACCAGTCGGAACTCCTGCTGTGGCTGTTGGATAACCGCCATTGTCATTGTAATGCAGTTCCAACGCGGTCATGATCTGTCGGACATCAGCCAGGCGTCTCGCGTCTCGGGATTTGGCGCGGGCGGAGTTTAGGGAAACTAAAACCACGGAAGCCAAAATACCGATGATGGCAATAACCACCAAAAGTTCGATCAAGGTAAACCCTCGATTCGTTCGATTAATAATGTTTCTCATAAATTCACCCCCTTCCGCTTATGTGGAAAGTGATTTGCATCAGAGGCAAATAGGAAAATAAAGGCCATAGCCTTAAGTTCCCTAAAACCCCCTCATGTTCTCGGTTTTCCAGTTAATTTTTGTCTCATAACAGAGTTAAGTAGCTCCTGCTAAATTATATATCGGCAATAAAATTCCTGCAACCATGACGGCCACCGCCAAGCCCAAAAACATCATAATGACCGGTTCCAAAAGCGTGGTTAGGACCTTCAACACGCTGTCAACTTCTTTCTCATAAAACACGGCCAACTTCTCTAAAATCTCCTGTAGTCGACCGGTGGATTCGCCGATTTGCGTCATCTGGGCCACAATCACCGGGAACTCCGGTCTTTGGGTCAACGCCGAGGCAATACTTTTGCCATTGCGGACTTGAATCGAGGCGTCCAGAATAATTTCTTTATAAACCGCGTTCCCCACAATGTCGGACACCGAATCAAGAGCTTGCACGATTGGAATGCCTCCAAAAATCAAGGTCGAGAGATTGCGCGCAAACCTGGCCATGTAAATTTTTTGAAATAATTTACCGATTACCGGCACTCGGATTTTCAGAGCATCAATCACGTACCGCCCCCCGGTAGTTTTAATGTAGAACGTAAATCCGGAAATGGAACTAACAATAATAATTATTGCCAGCCACCAAAAATTCTGAAAAAAGTTGGTTGTCGCGATTAAAATTTTTGTGGTGAAGGGCAGTTCGACTTTGGAATCCTGCAAGATCGCGACCAACGGCGGCAGCACATAAATGAACATGAGGAACCCGACTATAATCAAAGCGGCAACAATAAACGCCGGATAACTTAAGGAGCCGATAACTTTGGAGCGTAAATCATAATCTTTCTCCAGTTGGTTAGCCAGGTACCCTAAGGATTCATCCATGGTTCCGGACAACTCGCCGGCTCGCAAAAGATTGACGTAAAGATTAGAAAAAATTTGCGGATACCGCGCGGTGGCCGAAGATAAACTTTCTCCGGACTCCACGTGTTGGGCGATGTCGGCCAAGACTGACTTCAGCTTGCTGGATGAAACCTGGGTTTCCAAAACGTGCAGTGATTGCACAATCGGAACCTTGGCGTCAATCAGGGTCGCCAGCTGGCGGGAGAACAAAACCACTTCTTTCATGGGGACCCGATCAAAAATTTTAATCCGCTCCAAAATATCAACCTTGCCAGCGGGTAAAATTTTAATAACTATCAACCCGTGAGCGCGTAAAACGTCAAAAGCCGTACCCTCACTTACGGCCTCGACCGTACCGGTTCGAAAATTTCCTTGATTGTCGCGGGCTTGATAAGCAAATTCCATAGTTTATCTATTTAACAACCCCTCAAATAAATCGTGGTCAGTCACATAAAGCATGGCATCTTCCAGTCTCGTCTGGTTAGTGCGCACCAACTGGGCTAAACTTGAGTCCAAAGAAAACATGCCGCTGGTGTGCGAGGTGTGGATAATGTTGGGTAATTCATAAGTTTTATTTTCACGAATAACATTCGCTACGGCGCTGTTATTCATCATAATCTCCGTGGCTGGCACGCGACCGCCGCCGATCTTGGGTAATAAGCGCTGGGACAAGACACAGATGAGAATGTTGGACAACTGGCTTCGGACTTGATTTTGCTGATAAGCTGGAAAGACATCAATGATGCGATCAATGGTTTGGGAAGCGTTGTTGGTATGCAGGGTGGCAAACACCAAGTGTCCGGTTTCCGCAATGGTAATGGTTGCGGATACTGATTCTAGGTCGCGCATTTCTCCCACCAGCACAACGTCGGCATCTTCCCGCAAGACCGAGCGCAGGGCTTTATCAAAAGTTAAGGTGTCAAAGCCGACCTCTCTTTGATTCACCAAAGATTTATCCTGAAGATAAACGTATTCAATTGGATCCTCAATGGTGACAATGTTGGCGGCCCTGGTGTGATTGATCAAATCGATCATGGATGCTAAGGTCGTGGATTTACCGTGTCCGGTTGGACCAGTCACTAAGACCAAACCTTGCTTGTAGGTAATCAAATTTTTTAACTGGGGTGGCAGATTAAGCTCTTCAACTGTCTTAATTTTATTCGGAATTAAGCGAAGGGCGGCGGCGACATTGCGTTTCTGAAAAAAGGCGTTTATACGAAAACGAATGTTGTCTTTAAAACCAAAAGAAAAATCTATTTCTTTCTTCTCGCGGAACTCTTTGCTCCGTTCTTCTGATTCCAAAAGCACGTCCACCATCGCGGCCACCGAATTACCGGATAAAACCTCATATTCTTTTAACTCAATCAGTTGACTGTCCACCCGGATAGTCGGCGGTTTGCCGGAAGTTAAGTGGAGGTCCGAAGCGCCACGCTCCAGCACGACCATCAGCAATTTGTTGATTTCCAATTCAGTAGATTTGTACACCATAGGTTATAATTAATTGAGTTAAATCCCGCACCAGTTTTTGAGATTCTAAATTAACAAAAAATTAATAATCAATGCACAGAATATAAATTATCAACTAAAGCAAGTTTATCAAAACTGGTGCGGGATAAATGATAATATATTTTCTCAATTAAATGACTTGGAAAACTGTGTTGGATTTCGATCCAGTCATTCGCGCCCAAACTTAGAGCTTCGGAATTATCAGGATGATCAGTCAAAAACACAAACGGTGTTGGGCTAAACTGTGGGTGCCCGCGGATAAAGCGCAAAAGAGCAAGTCCAGAAAGTTGCGGCAAATGGTAATCGCTCACGACTAGCGCCGATGGGTTTAACTTAAACTTCCGAAGCGCGGTGAGCCCGTCGTGGGCTGAATCCATCAAGAAGTGCTCTTGCAGATTCGGCAGATAAAGTCCGGATAATCGTCGGTCGGGGTGGGCAAATAATATACGAGTGCTAGAAAATGTGCGCATATTATTCTTTCGTGACTCTGATTACTTCTTCCGGTGTGGTTAGCCCGCGCAAGGATTTCAGAATGCCGTCCTGCTGCATGAGAATCATTTTCTCTTCCCGAATGGCATATTCCTGAATCTTCCCGGCTGGCTGACGGTCATTGATCATATCCTGAATCGCCTTGCTGATGACTAAGGTCTCATAAATCCCAACCCGGCCCTTGTAACCAGTATTCCCGCAGACTGGACAACCGCGGCCCACATAAACTTTCAGGCTTTTCATATCAATCCCTTCCAGTTCGGATTTATCAACATTCTCAATCAGCTGATGAATAATTTTTTCGATTCCTTCTGTCGGCTTGGTTGGCGTTTTACATTTATCGCAAATTTTTCGAACTAGTCGTTGCGCGGCAAGTAAATTCAAAGACGCGGTCAGTAAAAATGGTTCAATGCCCATATCAATCAACCGCGGAATAGCCCCAACCGCACTGTTAGTATGTAGCGTGGAGAAAACCAAGTGCCCGGTCAGCGCCGAGTTGACAGCCAGTTCCGCCGTCTCTCGATCACGGACTTCTCCGACCATGATAATATTCGGATCTTGTCGCAAAATGGATCTTAGTCCCGAAGCAAAAGTCAGGCCAATTTCCGGCCGGATTTGGGCTTGGTTAACCCCATCGATAAAATATTCCACCGGATCTTCCAGCGTGACAATATTCACCCCGGGTTTATTCAGGATGCTTAAGATTGAATAAAGGGTTGTAGATTTGCCGCTGCCGGTCGGACCAGTCATTAAAAACATGCCGTGCGGTTTAACAATCGCGTCCTTCACGGCTTGCAATCTCCGGCCATCAATCCCCAATTCCTCCAAAGTTGGCGCCCCCGTGGATTTATCCAAAATTCTTAGCACAATTTTCTCACCAACCACGGTCGGAAAAGTTGAAACCCGAAAATCAATGGGTTTACCCTCTAAATTGATATGGAAACGGCCATCCTGCGGCAGACGTTGTTCGTCAATTTTAAGATTGGCCAAAATTTTAATGCGGGAAATGATTGAGGCGTGCACGGTTTTAGGTAAAATCAAAGAACTATGCAACACGCCATCAATGCGGTAACGAACCCGCAAGTCATCTTCGGAAGGCTCAATGTGAATATCCGAGGCCCTGGCTTCAATGGCATGCCGCACAACCACATCCACAATTTTAGAAATCGGAGCTTCTTCCGCTAACTTTTGCTCGACAACTTCTTGTGGCTTGGCCTGCTGTTTTTGAAACTCAATTTTTTCTTTGGCCACCACTTCTTCCAAGGCCTGATTGACTTCCTTGGTGATATTCCCGCTGTGCTGCAAGACTGATTGGAAACTGGAATAAGAAGTGATATATAGTTCAATCCGGTAGCGGTTTTTTTGGGCCAAAAATTCCAAGGCTTGGAGTGCTCCCATATCCGACGGATCGGTCAGTGCGACCTTAAACACGTTATCGGTTAGTTCAAATGGTACGAATTTGTAAGTGGTAATCGTGGATTTAGAAGAAATTTCTAACAGCTCTTTATTGACACTTTTATTCCGAAGATCAATATACGGCAGATTAAAAAAAAGGCCTCGAGCTTTGGTCAAATCTTCTTCGCTGAGATACCGCTCGCTAACCAAATAATCAAACAGGTTACGGTTCGAAGTCTTTGATTCACTGCGCGCTTTAGCCAGATTATCGGCAGTGATGAAGTCTTTGACCGTTAAAAAATCTTCAAAACTTAAATTTTTTCGCTGCAAGACGCTCACTTTTTGATCTGCCATTTTAGTAAGAGTTAAACGGATTCACGCGGCCCAACTGTCCGGTCACATCAACCGGAGTGAACGGTTTTAACTGCTTGTACGCAGGAGAGCCTAAAACTTCGGTATCAAACTTGTTGGTAGCCGGAAAAACCAAAGGTGGTTTAAATCCCGTGGCCACGTCTCCCGAGGCCGAACCGGCCTGATTGTTCTGAACAACTGCGGTATCGGTAGTCGGACCGATCGTAATTGGTAAATCCGCATTGGAAGCGCCAGACTGGCCATACCAGTTCCAAATCCAAATACCCGCGATTACAACCCAGCAGGCGGCAATGATAATAAGATAACGACGTTTTTTCTTGGGGTCCATTTATTTTTGATAATACGTTCGAAGTTTGATTTGAAACTGCAGTTGACCGGTGTTCGCAGCCGCATCAGTGTGCAGGGTCACGTGATAGACATCAATGATGCGCAAGTGCTGGTCCAGTCTGGAAAGAAAATCTGTAAAGGAAGCAAAAGTTCCGGAAGCCGAGACTCCCAGATCTAAAACTTGGATCGTGTTGTCAGCAGCTTGTTGGCTGGCGACCGGATCGTTAATTTGTAAATCAGACAAAGTCACGCCACTGGCTTGCACCAATTGGGAAAGACTGCTGGTAAAGTTGACCATGTCCGTGGATCTGGCTGGCAGGGCCAAATTGGATTTCGCGGCGTTGGCTGTTTGGGTCTGGAAGTTGTTTAAAAACGACTGGGCGGAAGCCTGGCCTTGTCGAAGTTGGTCTTGTTGTAGTTGCTCGGCAGCGTGACTGTTATTGGCCACAGTAAAGGCGGGATAAAAAACCGCCAGCAAAAAATAAATTGCCAAAATTGAACCGAGCAAAAACACGACAGAGGCGATACTTTTATTTCTTAGAGAACTTTGCAACATTTATTTGTGGTTACTTGCTAACAAACAGGTCAGGAACGATATTCATATCTATCACAAAGGCGTATCCTTGGAGATTATCCCTGGAAGGCGAAATGGACAGCAGTCGAACATCCTTAAACTTCGGTGAGAGTGAAAGCCCGAGCAACAGTTTGCCTAAATCGTTATAAGTCGTGACCCGGCCCTCCAAGTGCGCTCGACTACTATCCTCGCCCACATCCAAAGTTACGTATTGCGCCCTTTGATAAGTAAACTTTCCCAATTCATCAAACACAGCCGAAAGACTAATATGATGCTCAAGTAATAGCTTAATATTGCTCAATTGGGCTTGAAAAGCCTTCGCGTCAGCCAAACCTTGTTTCTGGTTGTTTAATTGACGTTTCAAATCAATGTTGGTAGCCATCAAGCTCTCGGTTTTTTGTTTGACGTCCTTGGTCAAAAAATATAAACCCACGCAGGCGCCAACAAGCAACAGGAGGATCAGTCCGGAAATCGTGGCGAAAATAGACGTCCGGCGGCTGGAGGTTTGAGTAGTATCTTTTAACTTATTTTGGAGCAGATTTATATCAGCCATTGTTTTATTTTAAACTTCCACCCGGCGCATGGCTAAACCAATCGCGACAGCTAAATTCATGGCTAACGGTTCAACCACCGGCTTCAGCTCTAAAGGGTACGTCACATTCGCCCATGGGTTAGCTAAAATAATATTTTTGCCAAGCACCGACAAGTACTCTTTCAGATAAGGCAATTTGGAGCCGCCACCGGTGAGCACAATTTTGTCAATGCGGCCGCCGCGACTTTCGAACAAATTGATAAGCTGCTCCGCCTCATTTTTAATGATGTCTAAAATTGGACGCATGATTTGAGGAATCTGCTGGGAGGATCCGGCCAGACCAAAATCTTTTTTAAATTGTTCGGCGCGGGTAAAGTTAACTGACAAACTTTGGGCAATGCTGTTGGTCACAGTGTCGCCGCCGACGTTCAAATTCTTGCTCAAACGCAGGTAGCCGCTGTCCACCAAATTAATGCTGGCGTTCTTCGCGCCAATGTCAATTAATAAATTATTACTCATGTCTTGTCCGACGACGGAACGAATTAAAGAGAGCGCTTCAATCTCTAAGGCCTGGGCTTGCAAACCAGCCAACCGAAAAACTCTAACATAATTTTCCACGACCATATTCGGCACGGCGGTTAGCAAAACCTTGAGTTTCGCTTCCCCGAGACTTTTCAAATCAACAGTTTTGTTTTTCTTGTCTTCAATGGTGCTCCAGGAAAGCGCGACTTCGGAAAGCGGCAAGGGCACGTACTTTTTGGCTTCAAATTCTACCGCGCTTTTAAGCTCATTGTCCGGAATTCTGGGAATTTCGATCACGGACGTAAACACCACATTGTTGGGAAGCGAAGCAATAACCTTATCCGTGGTGACACCAGCCCGTTCCATTAAATTTTGAAGCAACGAGGCGGTCTGTTTGATGGAACTGGTGCTTTCCTTGTTCGCTATTTGGTAGGAAACATTGACCGAACCATAAGTTTCCAAGGCAAATTTGTTGTCTTTAGCTCGGAGTTGGACAATTTTAATATTCGATGAGCCAATATCTACTCCGAGTTGACTTTTTGATTTACCAAATAGCATTTTGTTTCACTCTGAGTTATCCTCATTGCCACATTATTATAATAAAAAATACTTTTATAGTCAAATAGAACTGCTATCGCCGGGGCCAGTCATAAATC
>Ga0209542_10009101_pt1 | contig 18317 bp, 17 predicted proteins | sample RifCSPhighO2_01_FD_184028 | JGI IMG/M metagenome (GOLD analysis project Ga0209542, IMG submission 184028) | Soil microbial communities from Rifle, Colorado - Rifle CSP2_plank highO2_0.1 (SPAdes) (version 2) | ecosystem: Environmental > Terrestrial > Deep subsurface > Rock core/Sediment ...
ATGAACATCCCCGAATCCAACTCCATCCCGGCACGCCTTAGGACTGTGTCAAGTCCGGCGCTTTTAAGCGCAGTATCGAGCTTGAGCGCACCAACAATCTGCCCTATTACGCGGCCGACAATTGACGCGACAATCCATCCTATTACGAATATGAGGATTGCCAGAATTAGACTAGGCACGAAACCGGCCACCCCAAGCCAAAGGTTTTGGAATGAGCCTGCAAGCACCTCGCCCGATGATTGTACTATCATAAGGTATTTTTCGTCCTCGCCCCTGCGAGGACAAGTTCCACTGAAGCGGAACTAAATTAAACAACTTTATAAATATGCATTAATGAAGCTAATTTTCATGTAATAAGCTTGATTACACGAAAATATCAAAACTCCACAACTCTAAAAATTCGACCTTTTAAAGGTGCCATAATTATAGCATTTTAAGCCCTCTTTAGACCCCTATATGTGGATATTAAAATCTGAAAGTTAGGAGGGTAGGGATTGGGAAATAGGGGCTAAAATAGCTATATCCTAGAGCCTAAACCCAACATTATGACCTTACTCCACCCTTATTTTCTCTATGAGACGCTCATGGGGATAGTCCAAAATATTTCTTATAAATTTATCATACATATCTAGGCGATACATAAAGTCCTGTGTTTCAAATACTCCATAGCGAAGTTCTTTGCCAATTTCGGCCTCAATCTGTCTTAAGGCGTGCTCAATAGCCCAGCGTTTTAAACTATCCCCCACTATCAGTATGTCGACATTCGTATCGTCATTTTTTATGAAAACTCCGGAAATAATAAGCAGTTTTATATTTCCAGTGTTCTTAAATCGCTTTAAAACCTCACCATGATGCAAAAATTTTGATTCAATTAGAATGTCATGCAAAGAATTTATGTAATCAAAATTTTTATTTAAAAACCATCCATCCAGCTTTATTTTTTTTACGATAACCTTTTTGCCTTTTTTTCGTTTTACTTCACGGGCAACTTTCCCTTTTTTTATAAACTTAATCCCGAAAAAGAAATTTAGTTCTTTTCTGGCTGTGGTTTTGGGCACTTTTGCCTTTCCAGTTATTTCCGCCAAATCAAACCCGACATCTGGGCTAAATAGAAAAAGACGCATCAGCTTTACTCTTGAAACGCCCCCAAAAAGTTTTCCCAATACCTCCATCCTGTTAGAGGCAGGTCGCGTTCATAGAGTCCTGCGCGTGGTTATTATTAAAAAATTGATTCATAGTTGTAATGCAATATTTATTATATGAAATTTACCCAACTGCGGCCTCTAACAGTACCATATTGGTAATAGAATACCACTACAAAAACAAAAAGAAAGCCGCCCCGAAGGGCGACAAATTAAACGCACGGATCGTATTTTTCACACTTCGGATTCCGGCATACATAACGTCTGCCGATAAGCCAAAGTATTTTAAGGCAAGATTTGCAGTAGTTGTTCATTCGATCCCCCTTGAAAGAAACTTTTTACAGATTAACGGAAAATATTTTTGTAGTCAAATAATCGGTTTGAAATTTTTTATCAATTTTGGTATTGTTGCAGCAGACAAGTTCCGGCCCAGGAGGCCACATGAAACCAGTAGACTTGATGCACCCGGAGTATCCAGTAGGAAAGGTGGACATTAGGTCACTCATCATTTTTCCTCAGCCGAGGAAAGTTTTTGATGAGATTGAATCCTTGAAAGAGGGTATCGAGGAGAATCAGCTGTTCTCCGTACCAGTCGTTGCATTGCTTGATAAAGGAGCGTTCGGCGAATATATCGCCACAATAAACGAGCTTTGGGGAACCGCTTTTAGCGCTAATAACTTTAAAACGCTTGGTGATGGAAAGTACCATGTTCTCATTGCCGGTGAACGCCGTACAAGGGCTTGGCGCGCTCTGGCGGAAGATGGAAAAGCGTCGTGGTCTTATATGGCACATATAAGGCGCGATATTCCTGTTTTCTCGGCTCTTTTTATTCAGTTTGCGGAAAATACACATCGGCGCGTGCCCCCCGAACAAGAGGCATATTCCTACAATGAATTCTTCCGTGTTCTGAAAAAGCGCCACCCGGAAACAACTATTGCGAAATTTGCGCGCTCCGTTGGGAGGTCCAGCGAAGTCATTAGAAACGCCCTCCGTTTCTGTGAATTGCCGGAGAGTGTGCGAAACATGGTTGAGAAAAAACATCTCCATTACAGTATCGCGGTAGAGCTTTGGCGTTTGCAACAAAACGCTGTCCCCGAAGAAGAAATCAAGCGCTGGATGTTCAGGGCTGTAGTGGAAAAGAAAACAGCCGAAGATTTCCGGAAAATGATTTCGGACTACATTTTTGTCCGCGGGCAGGGTCAAATTTCCTTACTTGATGTGATGACCGGGGAACAGGAGGAGCTTCTCCATAAGAGGCATCGCAGGAAGGTTGTTGAAGGGAGACTCGTCCCTATCCACACGGAACAAAAGCGTTATTTCGAAAGGGTGACAAGTCTCATTTCAGAGGGGCTTCTTGGAGAAGACGATTCTCCTTATTCCCCCGGAAGTCCGGCAAGGCGTCTGAGGGCTCTGGTAAAAACAATAAAGGACCTTTTACCACATCTTGACGCCCTCGCGAGTTCGCGACAGCGTCCGGAAATGGAAGAAGTTCTTGCGCACGCCGAAAGTGCGCTTGCCGTCATTGAGTCTCGCAAACTTTCCTCCTGAAAAATCTCAGGGGGTTATTTTTTATTATTTAGGTCTACTTTAATTCCACCCCCACACTAGTTTTTGGTACACCTCGCGCTTCGCCCATAAAGGATGGCCTATTCAGCCACGCACTCGGTGGAACTAGTGAGGGGTTTCGTTGAAGATTACTTCAACTCCACTTTACCCCCAGCCACTTCAATCTTTTTCTTAATTTCTTCGGCTTCGGCTTTCTTAACTCCGTCTTTCAAAAGAGACGGCACTCCGTCAACAAGGTCTTTTGCTTCCTTGAGACCCAGAGCAAGAGCTTCCTTTACAACTTTCATAACGGCAATTTTTTGAGCTCCTGCATCGGTCAAGTGGACTGCGTAGGAATCTTTCCCCTCTTCAGCCACCTCGGCTCCCGCCGTCGGTGCTGCGGCAACCGCAGTTGCCGAAACTCCAAATTTTTCTTCAAGTGTTTTTACCAATTCATGAAGGTCAATAACTGACATTTTATCTATTTCCTCTATAAGATTTTTAAATTTGTCTGACATATTGTTGTTTTTAATTTTTAATTAATACTCCACGTTTAGTCGCAATTTGCCCGAGTACGACAGCAAATCGTGCGATTGGAGAATTTATGATATTAACAAACTGCCCAAGTAATACTTCTCTTCCGGGAATCATCGCGATTGAGAGCATTGCGGGAGCATCCAAAAATTTACCTTCAAAAATTCCACCAACAATTTTGATCGTGTCCATATGGCTCTTGTGAAAATTATAAATTTCACGTGCTGGAGCAAGTAAATCCTCGCCATATACAAGCGCTACTTCCCCGTCGAGCGTGGGTATTGTCCCTTCAAACTTCGCTTCGTCTAACGCGCGCCTTAAAAGTGTCTTCTTGGAAACCTTATATCCAATCCCCAAGCTTACTAGATACTTTCTAAGCGTAGTTACATTGGCCACAGTGAGCCCGTGAAAGTTCACGAATACAAGCGACTTTGCGCCCTTAATCGCCTTTTTTAGCGTTTCAATTACCTCTACTTTTTTTTCTTTTTTTAATGCCATGAATGATTTTTAATGAACGAAGTGAATATAAAAATCTTCACCCCGCCCTCACTTGTGAGGGCGGGGTTTAATAAATTATATTCGCTTCACTCGTTAATTTAAAAAACAAAAAACGGCTTCCGCCGTGCAAGTCAATCCGCAATTAAATGCGAAATAGTTCGACCATTAGATAGGGCTTATGGATGCCTATCGTCTATACGGCTTACGGAATATAGGTTAACAGATTGGATAATTTTGTCAAAAAAAATAACCCTGGACTGAAACAGGGCTATTCAAATGTCTTGGCTATGTCGTGGAGCTTGGCCAGACCAACAAGGAGTGTAAGTTGGTGGGTACTCCCGTCCGTGTTATGAGGCAGAAGCCTGTAGCCATCGCCATCGGCGTATCTATGATGATCCGGATCAAGACCGCAGGCATTTCCGGGAACATTTAGGTGAAGGGCTCCTCTCTCGCGAACGACCACATTGAAATCCCCCCTAAACAACCGATTTATTTTCTTGTCCGGCCAAAGGCGACTATGTGCGTCCCTCATTGCCCCCTCGGTCTCCCTGCACATCTTTTCGGTTATGGAACAAGAAAGAAATTTCACAAAAGTCGGCGTAAGAGTAGCAACTATCGTAGCGCCGTAAATCCTCTCCTCCACTCCCATTCCCTCAATCCAAATGAGCTGTGGCATGGAGCAGTCGGTTTCCCGATCGGGAAAAGAGAGGACAATAAAAAGCACCTGGAGTGTGGCACGAACCGCGTAATGCGATCGGTCATCGCCCTTGAAATCAACGATTGGTAACCTGCAGTTGTAGGAAACCCATTCTTTGCTTTCTTCTTCCTTCTCAAGCACTTCTCCGAATCCCCATTTCTTTTCAGTCGGAAATATAAATTCGGGAATGCGGAGAGCTTTCGGCGTGTGAACGACAATCGGAGAATCGGGTTTTAACTTACCGAGCAAATAAAGCGCTTTCTTATGAATGCGAATAAGGAGGGTGTCCTTATTCTTCATCCCGATCTCATACCACCTGGGAATCAATTCGTGTGTTGGATTTTTCAAAGAAATCTCCTTGAAAATGCATCTTCCCCGATACTATAAGAAACCAAAATTATAGGCAAATTTTATTTACCCTGGCTTTTTTGCTTTAGATTCTCCGCCGTCCAGCCAATTGCGTTGGTTGAAAGTTGAAATACTGTGGCAAGGCCAGCAATAGCCAAAACAAGAAGTGGAAATTTGGCATACGGAGTGTAAAAATAAAAAAACACGACAAAGATAGCCAGCCACACTCCGGTACACCACGGGCAGTCAAGCAATTCAAGAATAGTTCTGCGTGGTCCTATGGTGGGTTTTATTTTGGATATTATTTTTTCGCCTTTAGTTGTTGAAGTTTCAACTATATCTAAAAAGAAATCTCTAGCAAATTGCGTAATTTTATCGTAAGAAAAAAGGCGAATAAGGCGAAATGAGGCAAGAACCAATATAAAAAAGTCTACCGTGGTGATGTTGGAAATGCGGGCCGATATATCGCCAAGCCCTGCGGTCATAAGAAGAAGCAAGACGGCAAAAATGACGCTAAAAATAAAATTCCAAAGATTCTGTTCGTCTTGAAGCGATTTTGGCAAAAAGTTATTTTCCATACGGGCTATTATAGCAGAGAACTGCAAAGAAAAAACCCTAAGCGCGTAGCTCGGGGTTCTTTGAAATCGTACGAATTTTAGTGCTTGATGAATTGCCTAACCACCGCCTTGCCACAACCGCGTTCCGGGCAAAGAAGCGGTTTCGGGACTACGATGGTTCCGAGAATGCGTTCAGATCTGAAAAGCTCCATTTCCAAGAACTCTCCCGCTCGGGCATGGGTGTTGCTTGTCCCCTGTCTTGTTACCTGCGCGAACAAGCGCTGATAGTTGCCGGACGAAACGAGAATGTGCCGGAGTTTGAAAGCCAAGTCCTTGCAGACGTTGGTATAGAAAGTCTTTGCATGTTCCGGTGACGAAGCATCTTCCGCTTGAGCCCTTAAGCAGGGAATATCGAGTATAAACTGCTTGATTTCCCCCTTGACCCGATGGAATTCAATTGACTCAATTCCACTTCCCGGTTTCGGTATTGATGGTTTGTGTACTCCTTTGGCCTTCATTTCGGAGGTGTATTGCGCAGCCATGCCTTGCGATATTGCGGCCGAGCGGATCTCCTGATTTTTCGCTTCACGGGAATGCTCCGTGGAAACTAGGCCGACGAACGGGTGCACCGGGTGATGTCTTTGTCTGCTGTCAATTTTCATTGTGTTTTCCCTTTCGTCAAAGAACATTAAAAAAGAAATTGCCGCATCACTATACGACAACTCCGTCCAGTTAAATTCTATACCTTATAAAAAAAACTACAACAAATATAAAAACCCGCGCACCAGATGCGCGGGGGTTGCAGAAAAAACAACAATCAGGGAAATTAAAAAGTAGATGCGGTAAGAGCTTTCCTACAATTCTTGAAAAATGAAACCGGTAAAACGAAATCCTCCCCCAGCACATTGACCTTGCCGAAGTTTCCGAACTCTCTTTTCTTCCCTGGAAACACCCCCGTGTACTTGAGGGAAAGGAGCAAAAGTTCCGGAACATCAGTATTTCCTCCAGTTAAGAAATCAAGACGGCGGATGAAATTACTGTAAAGTGACGGATATCTTGACCTGTTAATATCCAGTCTTTTCCATTTGATAATGTAGCGCGCGTCTTTATAGTTCAGGGAAAAACGGCGCTCCTTTGGCAACGCCACCCATTGAATCTGCTCCACCTCGACTTTGGGGAAATATTTTTTGACGACTCCTTTTCTTTCCTCCATCCGCTTTGGAACTCCTCTTTTTTTCTTTGGTTTGGGAACTGGAGCAACGCGGGCGTTTTGTCTATTACGGGCTACTGGAAGACTTATCCCCAGTGAAACGTATCTGGATGCAAGATTCGTACCAGCGCCTAAGACCTGTTCGGGTAGCGGAATTTCAAAGGCGGGCCTTGCTTTTTTCTCTCCCTCGGCAAGAACTTTTCTGGGACTGTAATGTCCCGCACTGCGTGATTTCCTGTTTCTATTCCCGCTTTCACTTTCATTGGAATCGTCATCTTCGCCTTCGGGTGAATAGCTGACTTTCTCTCTTTTTGTCCTTGAACGCCAGCCTTCGATGTTTCTCGGGATTAATTTATTATCGCTCATCGTCCCTCTTTCAAAAATTGTTGGTTGAGCTATCTAAAGACCATCTGTGGCATATGCTATACCCGATAATATATTTGTAAAGTAATTGGGCAGATATTAGTTGACAGGAGTTAGAAAAAATTCTGAAGTGGGACCCCCACTCATGTATAAGTGTGAGGGAATTTTATTTAAACGCCTCAAACACACCAGCTTTGACTCCTTCAAAAAATGGCGCGGCATAAGAAGTAAGTGCCAGGACGCCCATGCCCAAAATTATAAGGAGAGTAAAACCAAACAAAAATTTTAGAAAACTATTGAACATAATTATTTTATGGCGTCACGTTCCGCCTTCAGAACTTCTTCCTTCACAGTATCCCCTGTTTTTACCAGCTCGGCAATCGCTTTATCGTAATATACAAAAGCGTTGGCTTTGTCTCCAATTCCGCGATAATACTGGGCCAGAAGAACCATTAAATCAACGCTCTTCGGGTTGGCGGTTAATCCTTTCAAAAGAATTTTTGGTGCTTCATCAGATTTTTCCTTGTATGAAAGCGTGTATAAATCATATAAAGAGCGATATCCGTAAATGCTATCTGGTCTTAGTTCAATCATGATAAGCATATTTTTTTCCGCCCTTGCATAATCCTTGATGTAATAATGATATAAATCGCTTAAGTTGTTGAACAAAACAAAATCATTCGGGCTAAGCGTTTTAGCATACTCCCATGACTCGCTGGCTCCTTCATAGTCTCCCGCCATTTTGTAGTAATTGCCAAGCAAAACCCAGTTTCCGGAGTTATTGGAGTTTGATTTAAGCGATATTGTAAGAGAAAAAATATTTTCTTCAATAATATTTTTAGCTTCCGGAGAAACCACGATATTGAATTTCAGAACTCGGTCAAGTGAAGGAATTTTTGCGCCCTCCCCGCTCCCGTCCAAGGGAATTTGTTTAATCGTAAATCCTCCCGTCTCTTTAATATTCTGCTCATTCATATTCACTTTGTAAGTACTGGTGGCCGTTCCGTCGGTTGGCATTTCTACTTTTTTAGGAAACAAAAAAATCCCTCCTATAAAGGCAACTGCCAATACCGCTATAAAAATAAATGCTTTGGGGATACCACCGAACATAGAGGGATTTTACTCGAAAAAATAAATTAAAACAATCCATCGTTTCCTCTCGTTTTTGTTTTTTGCTCACTAAATCAATGCTTCGCATTGGAATAATGAGCAAAAAACAAAAACCCCTCTTCCGAGGGGTTTTTGCCAGCTATCCACATTTAGTTTGGTTGCTGAAACAAAACTTTTAGTGAACCACTAAATATCTTTTCACAAGAAAGACACTAGATTAGCTTAATTTCCTGATTACTTCGTCAGCGTGAACGAGTCCATACCGCCCGAAGGAAGACCAGAAAGCTGGTATCCGTTCGTCCAGTCTAGGTTCGTTGTTACTGCCGTAGTCGTAGACACCGGAGACCAAACGAAGTTGCCTACACCGGTCGCGTACTGGCCCATAAGGCTCGCGAGCGATGGATAAGCCGTATCGCCTACGATCTTGGTTGTTACGGTACCTGCAGAACCTGTCGTACCACCCGCGTTAGAAATATCCCCAACTACTCTAAAGTAGCGGGTGGCGCCTGCGGGAATGGTAAGAACTGACGAAAGCGCCGCGGTGGTATTTCCGTTTTCAACAAGACCAGTAATCGTTGCTACAACCTGCCCATCGGTATATCCAGGGACTATGCTAGAGAACCCTGAATCCGTGTATGCCTTAACAAGAAGGTTAGTAACTGTAGTCGTACCGTTAGCGACTGAGTCCGAAGAGGTAGCTACGTTAACAAGCACTTTGTTCATGGCAACATCACCTGTTGAGTTTGCAGTAACCGAGAAGCGATACAAATCAATTCCGGCTTGTGCAATAAGAGTTGCTGAGTTAAGAGCAATTCTGGCAAGTGTTGGATACGACTTCATGATTCTAACACCGTCCATGGCTGTGTCGGGAGACGCGGCATTGGCTGTGTTGATGGTCGTACCTGAATCGACGCCCGTACCACGGGTACCGCCGATATCAAGACCGTCAAAGTCAACCGCAACGAGCGCACCAGACGAGCTTGTGGCAAGTCCCGTGCCGACAGTGCCCAAGTCACCTTTCAGTGTCATGATTTTATCACCGTCTTTAGGAACTGTGAACGTGCCCGTAAGTGTTGAAGTTGCGTTGTAGTTGTTGCCGGTAAACGTTACCGTACCAACCGGTATGGCACCATCCCACAAAGTCACCTGTACCAAGCTCGCTGGTGAGCTTGAGGCTGTGTTTGTAAGCTGGAACGCTACGCGTTCAAGTGTAATTGCCTCGTTGGCGGCGTGGAATCTAAGAGAACCAAGATTGACTCCTGTAGACCCGCCCGCAACAACTGCGTATGAAGGACTTGAAGAATCTTTGGCTACTGTGAGAGCTCCTGCGCCGATTGTCTGTGTCGCGCCAACTGACGCTACTACTGTTTCAGTAACATCATTAGATGAAGTTACGCCAGTTACCGTGATTGACGGTGAAGCGGCGATACCCCATGAGAATGTGTTCCCAGCTACTGTGTTAGCCAAGTTACATTTCAACGTAACCGTCTTAACAGTGCCTTTTGTAATAGTTAGAGGTTGGTCAAGTGTAAATGTCTTTGGCTGTGGAGTTACAACGGTTGAACCGTTAACAACATTTGAACCGGTGTTAAGAGGTGTTGTCCCGTCGTAAAGCTGACAAGCCGACATGCTCGTACCAACTGCTCCTGGTGTACCAGCGTAAGTCAATTGAAGAGGAATCGATGAGAATCGTACGTCTTCACCAGACTGCGAGGCGTCAAACTGGTAGTTAGCGAATGTTTTACCCGTACCGGCGGTAATTGTCTGTGCCGATGGCGCGGATGAAACCGTAATTGCAAGCGCTGCCGCTTTTACAGTCATCGTGTTCATGGCAACTGACGTTGAAAGAGTTGACAAGCTAATTGTGTTACCTGTTGTCTGGCCGGTTACAGTTGTCCACTGTGTTGAAGGGACGGTTGAAACAGCGTATGTTGAACCATTTCCTATTGAAGATGGGACCTTACCTTTAAGAGTGTAGACACCCTTGCCGATAGGATAAGTTACTGTGTCTGTGAAAGTCACCTTCTGAGTAGAGACACCGTAGCCAACATCAGTAGATACTGTAACTACTGCATCAACTGGACCAGCGACAACATTGCCGTTAGGCCCGTAGAGAGAAACACTAGTTATAACACTTGCTGCCGTACCAACCCCAGCTGGAGTGGTTGAAGCAATAGTGAATATATGTGACTGAACCGAAATTGGTTCGCCCTTGAGGTCAATTTCGTACCCTCCAAGAACTTGGTTAGGTACATTTACGGCAATGTTTTGCGCCGCAATTGAAGATGCTTTAGAAACTGTGGTTACTGAACCTGCCGAAACGTTTTGGAGTGAACCGTCAAACCAAGGCGTGCCAGCTGTAAATTCAGAGGTTGCGTTATCCGCGGTGCCTGCACCTACTGGAGGCGTTATCCCGTAGCCGTAAGTTTCACCGGTTATGTAGACATCGGTTGATTTGTAGATGTCAAACTTAACCGTTCGTCCTGCGGAACTTCCGCCAACAATATCTCCCTGGACATAAATGTCCTTGCCGAGACCTTTGTCAACAACAATTCCTGAACCGAAGTTGGTGTTGTAATACTTGCCGTCCGACGAAACTGTCGTGTCGTAAGCTACACCATCAAAATAGGTCTTGACGTTAGCAAGATCGCTCGAGCCAACCGAACCGGTTTGGTTCCATCTGATTGAACGAATGCGAATTTGTTCCGCTGAACCCGCTGTTATACGGATACCGGCGAACTTGAAATTCGTCGTGCCAATTTCCTTAGACTGGGTTGAATTTGGGTCAAAAGATGAAATTGAATTTGTTACGTTACCAATAGCTAGAGAGCCGTTCAAGGTGTGAAATGCTCCTGTTATTGGAAGAGACCCTGAAACGGTCCCGTTTGTGTTTACTGCGTTTACTTGAATACCAACTACCTGGCCGGCATACGATGCAGCGATTATTGCTTGCGTCGTCATGTTGGCGGCAATAGTAACTGTTTTTGAAGTTCCCGCTCTGACTGTGAACGGATCTCCTACCGCTACTTGGTGATTTGAATTCAAGGTCTTAGCAATACCGATTTGTGTACCATCTTCGTCAAGAAGAGCTATTCCCGTGAAAACGGCATCTACTGCGGGACCAACGCGTTCTACCGTAATGTTACTTACGGATACATCATTGGAACCTGCGGTAAGAGTTACTCTTGTGAACGGTACTCGGCTAGCTGCGCCAACTGCAAGCGCGTTCGCTGGCTGTGACGCGGAAGACACTGAAAGCGCTCCCCCCGTTGAAGGAACTGTTGTGACTGTACTATCACACTTCTGGCCAGTCGTTGGACTAAACCCAGCAGTTGACGTACAACCTGGAACTGTAGAACTGGTTGTTCCACCCTCCATTGCATTTAGCTTCGCGCGAGTGCTTACGCCGACAAATCCTGTTCCCGAGGTAAGACCGTTGGGAGCGAGAATTTCCGACGCGTACATTTCCTGGAATTTGATCACGGCTCCCTTGGTTTTTACGCCAAAGTAGCTTGTTTCACTTCCGGGAGCCCCTGCGCCTGAAGTTGAAACTTGGGTAGCGGCATTTCTGTTAAGAACTATTTGAAGGTTCATAACATCGCCACCTGTGCTTCCCTGTCTCAAGTTGGTCGCAAAGGAATAGGCTGCTTGCGCGCTCGGAGCGAATGCCACTATTGCAAATATTGCGATAGCAAGCACGGCTACGACTACAAGCAATCCTGTTACTCTTGATTGCGTTATACTCATATGATTTTTATTTTAATAACTAACTTTAATTCCGTTTTTATTGTTATATAAAAGCGGAACACCACACAACTTAATCATTAGCTTCGACATCGCTAATTCGTCGTGTGATATTACAAACTTACTTTCCGCTGTTGCGCGGAAAATTAGCTGACAAAATTGGAACTGATAATTATCACCTCTCTCTGTTCATCCATAAAAACCGTTCGGGAAAAACTGTAGTATGTGTACATAATAACTGGTTCGTTCGTTTAAAATAAAAACAAGTTTTCATTTCTCCCTTACTGCCAGTTAAAAACTGTTTCGATATTCTATTGTCAACGATCTCTTATGTTTTCCGGCTCACCCGACTAGTGAAGCCATATTCACACAATTATCCCACACAATAAAGTGGCAAGATAATAACCTAAAAACACTATAACATAATGCGGGAAACGCCTTATATTAACTGGCTATATTATATAGTATTTGGGAGTTCCCCAGAAAACACTATGTGTGGATAACCGCAGAACAAGTTTTTCTAAAAAAGCTTGTAAGTAACGGATATTTACGCCTTATTGCGTATAGGCATATTGTCATAGGCCCCTATTTAAGTCAATGTTTTCTTGACTCTAAAATTATACTTGCCTATAAAGCTTTATTCGGCAATAGAATACCTGCTCCAGCGTTTGTCTCCTTTTCTTATAATAACTTTGTCATTAACCATCTTGGTGAGCTCTCTTTGGATAGTCTTCTCGCTTACCTCGGTAAACGAGTTATATATGTCTTTTATACCTAAATCCTTATTTTTTCTTATTAATTTCAATATACGGCCACGACGCCCCCCTTTATTTTTATTCGGGGGGACATCTCCAGGTGGAATCTTATCATCACGGTGATAAAGGACATTACTGTTTTGTCCTTTATCGTGGCCTTCCCCTATCCGCGCTAAAGTATCACTATTCTTTTTAGGTGGTATACCAGAATTTATTTTTGATATGTCGTCAAACGCAACCCCAAACTCCCCAAAAAGCTTTTTCGGAAACACCACTTGTCCATCTAACGCCTTAACGCCCACAAGAGCCATTTCTTTCAAAGAAAAAAGTTCTTTGTTCATAATTGCGTGATTATTTTGTGAAATCATTTTGGTAAGCGACATTATCTCAAAAAGGACAATTACTTCTTCAATTACTTGAGCAAGCTTAATCAACTTATCGTTCTTGTCTTTATGGATGCTCCCATAAGAAGAAGAGTAGCTGTCTCTTAAGATATCCACGGAGCACTGGCGTATGCGATTACAGACTGGGTCACCTTCCTTAATGTGTTCTGTTAAAAGATAGGCTGCGGTTGATATCTTTTGGGTTTTTTTTACTATTAAATCAGTATTAAAAAGCCCCACTAAAGAGTCCCCGCCGATGTTTTTTACGGAGCTCTCTTTTTTTTGTCCCTTAATCTCAATATTGTCTTTTTTGTTTTCCATATGTCCCTTATAAAGTCTGCAAGAAAAATTGTGTCCATTATATATGGGACATTAACAAATGCAATAGCAGAAAACAAGTAACGAATAACTATATGACAAATAACTAGCAAATAACTAGAGTGAGAGACTCCCCTTGAAAATATGCCCACCTAAACTTAACTAGCTGATAGTTATTAGTCACTAGTTAAAAGTTTCTCATAATTCTTCATGTTATAATTCTGTAAATTATGGTCCTGTTAGAGATAAATCTTTGGTACAAATAAGTCAAATATATTCTCAAAAGAAAGAAAAGCGGCGGGGGTTAAACTGAAAACATCAAAGATTTACGGGAACGCGTATAATGTTAAAATGAGGCAAAAATTTAAATCTAACCATGGGGAAACGCTCTCTATAAACAGAGCAAGCGTTCCCTATATCTAACGGGATGGCTAAAAAGAATGGGAGAAGGGATGGATTTGGGCTCCTTCCCCGAGTTGGGAAACTTAATCCAGGACTAAAAGAAGAAACGGTGCATGCGGTGTTTTCTATCCTATTTTTTGTGTTGGCCGTGCTTTTTATTCTCTCCTCACTTGGAAAATCAGGCGTGGCAGGAGATATATTGTTCAAGTATTTAACTTTCCTCTTTGGTGTTGGTTTCTATCTTCTCCCGGCGCTTTGTCTTATGCTTTCTATTTCCTTTGTCCGGTCTATACGGCCGGATGTAGCCATCGCCCATATTTTTGGTTCAATTATTTTCCTACTATCTGGACTTGGAATAATTGAGATATCTTCTGGGGGGAATTTTGCTGGAATTATCGGTAAATTAGTGTCTTACCCGCTCATAAAACTTTTCGATGTCTATGTCAGCTTGTTGGTGCTTGGGGGATTTCTTCTAATCTCCCTCTTGGTAATATTTGATGCCCGACCCGGCAAAGAAATGTTTTTTTTCTGGAAACGTTTTATGCGTGAAAAAGAAACTGGGGAAGATGAAATTGCTCCTGTTGTAATTAACGGAACTGACCAAAAAGAAGCCCCGGGAAAAGACGAGAAAAAAGAAGAATCAACTATCGCCAAAGCTTTCGGTATATCACCAAAAAAAGAGGAGGAAATTTTGATAAGTCCAAAGAGTTCAAAAGATATGCGCAGATTCGCTAATTATTCCCCACCGCCACTTTACATTTTTGAAAAGGATAAAGGTAAGCCCGATGTCGGCGACATTAAGGCTAATGCCAACATTATAAAACGAACGCTTCAGAATTTCGGGATTGACGTGGAGATGGATGAAATATCAATTGGTCCTACAGTTACTCGCTACGCGCTTAAACCAGCTGAAGGAGTAAAGCTTTCACGCATTGTTGGACTAAAAAACGATTTATCTCTTGCGCTTGCCGCCCACCCCATACGCATAGAGGCGCCTATTCCTGGAAAATCATTAGTGGGTGTTGAAATCCCGAACACAGTAAAAGCAACCGTCGGGCTTGCGACTCTTTTTTCTGATGAAAAATTCGTCAGCACACAAAAACAGCTGATGCTTGCTCTGGGAAGAAGCGTGTCTGGTAAATCCGTTTTTGCTAATTTAGGTAAAATGCCACACCTTTTGATTGCTGGAGCGACTGGTTCGGGAAAATCGGTTACCATTCACACAATAGTAAATTCTCTTATTTATCGTAATTCACCGGAAGATTTGCGTTTTATTATGATTGACCCTAAACGCGTCGAGCTTACTCTATATAATAAAATCCCCCACCTCCTCACCCCTGTTATTACTGATTCCAAAAAAGCAATTTTATCCCTCAAATGGGCAGCTAAAGAAATGGAGCGCCGTTATGACATCTTGGAAACTGAGTCTGTGCGCGATATTGAGTCATATCATTCCAATATTGTATTTCCGGCATATTCAAAAAATAAAGACAAAAAAGCGAGTGACGATTTCGTGGAACTTCCGGAAAGAATGCCTTATATCGTAATAGTCATAGACGAGCTAGCCGACATAATGTCCACTTATCCGCGCGAACTTGAGGCAGGCGTGGTGCGCTTGGCACAAATGTCGCGCGCTGTCGGTATTCATCTAATTTTATCCACCCAACGCCCGAGCGTTAATGTTATTACGGGTCTGATTAAAGCTAATATCCCAGGAAGAATAGCGATGCAGGTTTCTTCTCAGATTGATTCGCGCACAATTTTAGATGCCGGTGGTGCAGAAACGCTTTTAGGGGCCGGCGACATGCTTTACATTTCCGGCGAGATGTCCAAACCAGAACGTATTCAATCGGGCTACATTAGCGAAAACGAAGTTAAAAAAGTGGTGAAATATCTTGTGGACGAATATAAGGACGAACTCCCAACTGAAGTAGCTATGACCGATGTTCCAAGTAATAAATCTATATTTGAATCAACAATAGACGACGAGGAGAGTCTTGGGAACGACGATGAGCTATACGAGGAAGCCAAGCGGGTCGTCCTTGAGGCAGGCAAAGCTTCGTCATCCTATCTCCAGAGAAAACTAAAAGTCGGCTACGCAAGAGCCGCTAGACTTATAGATATGCTCGAAGAAAATGGTGTGATAGGCCCTGGTGATGGAGCTAAGCCTCGTGATGTAATGATTGAAGCGAAGGAACCGGAAAACGAGCAATAACGGATGAGTCCCGTTAGAGGCCACAGTCACGGTATAATATAGGAGCTTTGGTTTTATATGTCACACAACAGTTGGATAAAATTTAATAATAATTTAGCAGAGCACGGGCTGGCCGCGATCTGCCTCTAACGGGATGACTAAAGACCCGCGCAAGGCACTCAAATTTTCACTAGGAATAGCGCTCGCCCTCGTTATAGCACTCTATGCCCTAGACAAGACCCAGAACCTCCTCATGGGGCCTGAAATAATCGTGCAGACCCCGCTAAATGGAGCTGTTGTACTAAGCACAACTATCCCCATAGAGGGTACTGCAAAAAATATCTCCAAAATTTCTATCAATGGTCGGCAAATTTCTATAGACCAAAAGGGGATATTTAAAGACCGATTGGTTATAGCCAAGGGCTATAATATAATAACCGTTGTGGGAATAGATCGTTTCGGAAAAGTAAAAGAAGTTGAACTTGAGGTTGTGCGGAAAGAACAATAGTAAAAAAATACTTGTCCCGTTAGAGGCCACGTTCGGGTAAATTTTTTAAAATTAATATAGTATGATAGAAATAATCAGATTTTAATAATAATCACAATGGGAAACACGAATGTGCCCCGCCTCTAATGGGATGATTAAAAAAATAAAAAAAGAAGACAGAGAAATAGGCGCTTCAATAGAAGATACAATTCGAGAAATCCAGACAAAATTCGGCGAGGGATCAATTATGAAATTGGGGGATCGTCCAAAAGTGGATGTCGGGGCCATTCCTACCGGCTCTCTCGGGCTTGATGCCGCGCTCGGTGTCGGCGGACTGCCGCGCGGGAGAATAATTGAAATATTCGGACCGGAGTCTTCCGGGAAAACAACTCTGACTCTCCACGTCATTGCTGAAGCACAAAAACGTGGAGGAATTTGCGCATTTGTTGACGCCGAGCACGCTATGGACCCAGAATATACGAAAAAGCTCGGAGTAAAAATAAATGATCTTTTAATTTCCCAGCCAGACACAGGAGAGCAGGCATTGGAAATCGTTGAGAGCCTAGTACGCTCCGGGAAAATTGATGTCATAGTTATTGATTCGGTCGCCGCGCTCACGCCCAAAGATGAGATAGAGGGAGATATGGGAGCGCACCATGTCGGCAAGCAGGCTCGACTGATGTCTCAAGCGCTTCGAAAACTTACCGCTATAACCGCCAAGTCAAAAACTATTGTAATCTTCATCAATCAAATCAGAATGCAGATAGGTGTGATGTTTGGAAATCCTGAAACAACCCCGGGTGGTAAGGCGTTAAAATTTTATACCTCCGTCAGGCTGGATATAAGAAAAATTGCTTCAATTAAAAAAGGAGAAGAGACTGTTGGCTCGCGAACAAGAGTCAAGGTTGTCAAAAACAAGGTTGCGGCACCCTTTAAGTCAACGGAATTTGACATTATTTACAACGAAGGAATCTCATACGAGGGGGAATTGATAGCGCTCGGTGAAAAATACGGTATTGTTAAAAAAGACGGCCAAAGTTATGTTTATGGTAACGAAAAACTTGGTCGAGGATATGATGCGGCAAGAACATTACTGCGCGAGAACAAAAAAATAGCAACCTTAATAGAAAAAGACATCAAGAAAAAACTGGCTGAAGAAGGGAAGAAATAATAACCAAATCTTAAAGAAAAATATCCGCCAATTTTTAAGGGGTGGACTTTTTGTTTAAAAATAATTAGAATACCCCACGTTACTTGTCCTGTTAGAAATTCATAAGAACTAAAGAGATAAATAATATTAAGGATGACTTAACAAGAGAAAATTTACTACAAAATTTATTATAAATAATTTCTAATAGGATGCTTGAGTACAGTGAAATACGACCAGGTAAATATATTATTTACAACGGAGAGCCTTACGAGGTAATTGATTCTCACGTGGCTCGAACGCAAATGCGTAAACCACAAAATCAAACCAAACTGAAGAGTCTTTTAAATAACAGGGTCGTCCCAGTAACATTTCACGCCACAGATAAAGTGGAGGAAGCTGACTTGGGGAAAAAAACTGTTAAGTTTTTGTATCACAACAAGGGAGAATATTGGTTCTGCGAAGAGCGCGATCCGAGTAAGAGATTTAAAATAAATGAAGAGCTGTTGGGAGAGCCAAAAAAATTTTTGAAAGGAAACACTCTAATTGATATTGTTACCTTCTCGGAAGACGAGGATGAGGAGCCAAAAATTATCGGTATCCGTTTGCCCATTAAAGTTGAGCTAAAAATCACAGACGCTCCCCCATCAATAAAAGGAAATACTGCATCAGGCGGAGGAAAAACCGCGGTACTTGAAACAGGCGCAAATGTAACCGTCCCATTTTTCGTAAATGTCGGGGATGTAATAAGAATAAATACTGAAACAGGAGAATACGTGGAACGAGTAGAAAAGAAATAACAAGAAAACCCGCAGAAGCGGGTTTTGAAACCTCAGAGAGAATTTCATTTCTTTTTCGGCTGAATTTGGTCCAGCGCGTCTTT
>Ga0209542_10009102_pt1 | contig 18317 bp, 15 predicted proteins | sample RifCSPhighO2_01_FD_184028 | JGI IMG/M metagenome (GOLD analysis project Ga0209542, IMG submission 184028) | Soil microbial communities from Rifle, Colorado - Rifle CSP2_plank highO2_0.1 (SPAdes) (version 2) | ecosystem: Environmental > Terrestrial > Deep subsurface > Rock core/Sediment ...
TTTAAATACTCCCCCCTCCAGAATCACTCTAAGATGCAAAAAGGGCTGATGCTTTACTCCGAAAGAATCGGAAAAGAGCTGCCTCCGGAATTAGCAAAGCCATTGCAGGAGAGAATCAGTTCTGCATTGTCCGGTTCCCGTTAGCATTCTAAACATCAAAAACCTATATAAATCCTTATACTGTTCTCTGGGGCATGAAGGTTGATGAGAAGCTGATAAGGCATGTTGCGGAAGTGGCGAGGCTGAATTTGAGTGATGGGGAGATTAAGGAATTCCTGCCGCAGCTTCAGGAGATACTGAATTCTTTTTCGGAGCTGGACAAGGTTGATACTGGAGGGTTAAAGCCGAGCTTTCAACCGGTATTGCTTAAGGATGCATTAAGGGAAGATATTGAAGAAGAATGCTTATCCAAGGAGGAGGCCCTTGCAAATACAAGCCACAAGAAAGACGGCTATTTCAGGGGGCCAAAAGCGGTATGAAATTAAGGGAATATTTCAGGTTTTCAAGGCTTAAGCTGTTTTACACATTCGTCCTTTTCACATTGGGCAAGTTTGCACTATTCCTGATATTCATCTCGATTTTTGGGATTTCCGCATTCTTTGCCCTGCTCGCATCCTCATTTGCGATTTTTATTGCCCTAGTTTTCATAATTTTGTTTATTGCGTATGTCGGTGCGTCTTACATACTAAGCCCGCTCAGGAAAAAATGAACTCGACAAAAAGATTCATTGAAGAAGTAAAGAAAGGGAATGTTGACTTAGATGACTTTTATTCCAAATTAGTTGGGGAATTGAAGAAAACGGACAAAGAGTTTCATTATTTCTCAAAGCTGGATGAAGAACACCTATCAAATCAGCTAAAAAACTTTTCATCAGGGGGGAAACTTGCGGGACTGCCTGTTTCGGTCAAGGACTGCATATGCGTTAAAGGATTGGAAACAAGGGCTTCCTCGAGGATTTTAACTGGCTATAAACCGCCTTTTGATGCAACTGTTGTAGAAAAAATAAGGAAAGAAGGCGGGATAGTAATAGGAAAAACTGTGCAGGATGAATTTGGATTCGGGGGATTTTCTGTTAATGTAGGATTGGGATTTCAGGTTCCATTAAATCCTTTCGATAAAAAGCGCTCTACTGGTGGAAGCTCTGGAGGCTCTGGAGGATTAACACAGGCAATTAGCGTTCCTCACATCAGCCTCGGGGAAAGCACAGGCGGGAGCATTGTAAATCCTGCATCATTCTGCGGCGTAGTTGGGTTATGCCCTACTTACGGAAGGGTATCAAGGTATGGGTTGCTTGATTATGGGAATAGCTTAGACAAAATTGGCCCAATGTCAAGGAATGTGGAGGATGCTGCATTGATGCTTGAGGTTATTTCGGGATACGATGAGAAAGAAAGCACATCGCTTAATGAAAAGGTGCCAAACTATTCTGATTCGGTCGGGAAAAGCGTCAAGGGTATGAAGGTAGGGATAATCAAAGAGGCGTTTGGAGAGGGTGTTGATGACAAGGTCGAAAAGAAGGTTAAAGATGGCGTTAAAAAATTAGAGTCCAAGGGGGCGAAAGTTGAAGAGGTTTCCCTGCCGATTTCAATCAAATACGGAATTCCGACTTATTACCTTATTGCGACTTCGGAAGCATCAACTAACCTTGCAAAGTATTGCGGGATGAGGTATGGAATGGAAGAGAAATTAGAGGGAAACTTCAACCAATACTTTACTGCTGTAAGGTCTAAACATTTTGGCAAGGAAGCAAAGAGAAGGATAATATTGGGAACTTTTGCAAGGATGGCAGGATTCAGGGAAGCGTATTACATGAAAGCAATGAAAGTGAGGACAAAGATAATTGAAGAGTACAAGAAGGCGTTTAAGTCATTTGATGCGCTTGTTTGCCCAACTGTTCCAATATTGCCTCCAAAATTTGAGGAGATTGACAAGTTAACAATCCTTCAGAACTACATGATCGATGTGATGACTGTAGGCCCAAATCTTGCAGGGCTTCCGCACATGAACATTCCTGTTGGCTTTGAGGGAAAACTGCCTGTTGGTCTGATGCTTATTGCAGACCATTTGAAAGAGGAAAAGCTGATTCAGCTGGGAAGTGCTTTAGAATGAGAAACGAGCTTAAAATAGCAATTAAGGCAGCAAAGGAGTCGGGAAAGATACTTAATTCATTTTTGCATAAGGATGTCAGGGTAAAAAAGAAATCCGATAACTCGCCTGTCACAATAGCGGATAAAGAATCAGAAAAAAAGATAGTCTCTATCATAAAAAATCATTTTCCGGACCATAACATACTAGCCGAGGAGTTTGCATACAACAAAACGGATTCCCGGTATAAATGGATAATTGACCCGCTCGATGGAACTAGAAATTTCATGAGAAGAATTCCCTTTTTTGGGAACAGCATAGCGTTGGAGAAGGCTGGTAAAGTTGTTGTTGGAGTAATTAATATGCCTGCGATGAATCTGCTTGCATACGCTGAAGCTGGAAGGGGTTCGTTTCTAAACGGCAAAAAAATAAGGGTGTCGGATGTAGATGAAATAAGAAATTCTTTCCTTAGCTTTGGGAATGTTGACAGATTCTATCAGCACGGCTATTCGAAGCAGTTTTCGAAGCTCGTGAATACCTGCTACAGCCACAGGGGATTCGGGGACGTTTTAAACTATGTTTTCCTCGCTCAGGGGCTTGTTGACATTGTGGTTGAGTTTGCCAAGCCATGGGACATTGCGGCTGCTAAAGTAATCGTCGAAGAGGCAGGAGGAAACCTGACGGATTTTAATGGCAATGACAGCATATACTCGGGAAACAGCCTGGCAACAAACGGGAAACTGCACGGCAAAGGGCTGGCGATAATGAGGGCAAAATGAAGTTTACGACTGACATTGTCATAGGGCTTGAAATCCACACGGAAATTAATACAAAAACAAAGCTGTTCTGCGGCTGTGCAACGCATGGAAGCGAAGAGCAGAACACAAGAACATGCCCGGTTTGCCTAGGAATGCCCGGTTCAAAACCAGTTCTTAACAGGAAAGCAGTTGAGTATGCACTGAGGCTTTGCCTTGCACTTGGCTGCGATATTTCTGAAGAGCTGATATTTTCCAGAAAGTCTTACTTCTATCCGGATCTTGCAAAGAATTACCAGATATCGCAGTATGAAATTCCGCTTGGGAGGAATGGAGCATTAAAGCTGAAGGATGGAAAGGCAGTGAAAATTACGAGAGTCCATATGGAGGAAGACCCTGCATCGCTGGTGCATCCTGCGGGGATGAAGGAATCTACTTATGTTTTGGTTGATTACAACAGGTCTGGAAATCCGCTGGTTGAGGTTGTTACCGAGCCAGACCTCCACAGCCCTGCTGAGGCCCGAGAGTTCATGAAGCAGCTGATTACAGTTTTGTCTTATATCGGAATATTCGATGAGAATAACGGCATAATCAAGGCGGATGCGAATATATCAATAAGGGAAACTGGCTATACAAGAGTTGAAGTAAAGAACATTACCGGCTTTAAGGAGATTGAAAGGGCGCTGAATTATGAAATCGGCAGGCAAAAGCAAGAAAAGGTTGTTCTTGAGACAAGGGCGTGGGACAGCAATTTAGGGGTTACATTTTCTTTGCGGACAAAGGAAACAGAGGAGGATTATGGGTATATCATAGACCCTGATTTGGTCCCGACAGAAATAACCAAGAAATTAGTTGATGATGTCAGGAAATCATTGCCGGAGCTGGCTCACGAGAAGGTTTCAAGGTTCGTTGACAGGCACAAGCTGAAGAAAGAGGATGCGGAGATACTTGCTGCCGAGAAGGAATTGGCGGAGCTGTTTGAGAGGGTTGCGGAAGAGGTTGACCCTTTGCTTGCGGCTAAATGGATTCGAAGAGAGCTTGTGAGGGTTTTGAATTACGGCAAAAAGGCCCTGAAGGATGTTGAGGTTGATGAGAAGAACCTCATTAAACTGCTGAAGCTGGTTGAAGGGAAGAAGATAACCGATACGGTTGGGCAGAAGTTAATGGAAAAATTGGTTGAGGGGAGTTTTGATGTGGAAGAATATGTCAGGAAAGAGGGGTTGCTTGCAGTTTCTGAAGCTAAAGAGCTGGAAAAGTTTTGCGCTGAAGCAATAAGGGAAAATCCAAAGGCTGTTGAAGACTACAAAAAGGGAAATGAGAAGGCGTTGAATTTCATTGTCGGCAGCGTAATGAAGAAGACGAAAGGGAAGGCGACTCCTAACGAGGTTAATGCAATAATCAAGAAAATGATTTAATCAAGATTTAAGATTTTTAATGCGCTCTTCCTTATCCTGTCCTCGAAGTCAGAAACTCTCTCTCCTTCATCCTTTGCTTCGCTGAGGGATTCGATTAGCGCCTTGGCGATTTCGTATTCCTTTTCCTTTGCCAGCCCCTCAACCTTAATCTGCCCTAGATGCTCCCTGATTATGGCATCCTCAACATCTTCTATTGAGGATGTTGAGACTGATATGCCTTCATATTCTTTTGAGGAAAGCGCGGATGTGTTTTTCATGACAAAGTATGCTGATTTGCCGTAAAGGAGGTCGTAAATTTCCTTGAAGTTTATGTCAGAGGGCTTTCCTGATGAAAGCGTTCCAGAAAGCCTTATTGTCACAATTGTATCGTTGAATTCATGCTTTCTTATTTTTTCAGTAATTTCTAACTGCACCTGCTGCGGGGACTTATGATTGCAGTCCAAAGCGATGCTGAAGGTATTGTAAATCTGAATTGGGTGGAACTTTGGAACATTGTTTTCCACAATGAAGAATCCGCCTCTTCCAAGCTCTTCCAGTTCCTTAAAGCTGTTCGGGAATAATGGCCCGGGATATGCTATTGTGCCGTAACCTTCCACATTGTGAACTGAAACTTCGTGGACATGGCCTGCCGCATAGTAATTGAAGTTTCTCGGCAGAAGGGACAATGGAGACGAAATTATGTTTTCCATCTGCTTTGATTTAAGCTCATCAATTCCTGAGTGAAGCATGAAGATTTTGTAGCCCTGCTCCTGCTCCAGATGCTCCCTGATGAGGTGCTCGTAATAGGCTTTTTCCAGCCCGAGCTTTTTCCCGAGAATTCCGGTTATCTTTGCCCCTGTTTTTTTGTCTGTTGTGAACTTCAGCCTTAGCTTTCCATCTTCATTATCGCCTTTCAGCACATTCTTTGCCAGTCCTGCGCCCTCAAGCACGTCAAGCATGGTTTTGCCTGATGGCGAGTAGTCATGGGAGCCTGCGACAAGGTAAATCGGGATTCCAAGGTCGTTTGCCTCCTTCATCTTTGAAACTGTTTTTTTCAATGAATCCATCGCAGGCAACGGCGTATTGAACAAATCGCCTGCTATCAGGATAAAATCAACTTTATTCTGGATTGAAGCATCAACTGCCCTGCTAAATGCTTCTGTTGAGATATCCCTTAATTTTGGCTCTCTCCATGAGCCGATGTGGCAGTCAGCAAGGTGGGCGAATTTCATGAAAGGGGGGTGTTTTCGGGGTTATTAAATGTATGTCAAAACTTCGAAAGGTTTAAATACATTCTAAAGGGGTTTAGCCCTAAATGAAAAGAGGTAATATTCTCTTAATGGGCGTACTGCTTCTAGCTGCCTTGTTCCTCTATGGATGTCCTACCGATATAGACAAAGATGGGTGGAGCAGCCTGAAAGACTGCAATGACAATGACCCGAATATCAATCCGGGGGAGAATGAGATTTGCACTGATAGCATAGACAACGATTGCGACAAGCAGACAGACTGCGCAGATACTGAATGCGCACAGAATCCGTTATGTGCGCAATGCATACCCTCTGCTGAGATATGTGACGATTCCAAGGATAACGACTGCGATGGCAAGGTGGATTGCGGGGATTTAGAGGATTGCCCGCCAACTCAAGACCCGTGCAGGACTTGCTATGATGGGGATAATGATGGCGTTACAACATGCGATGGAGATTGTGATGACAGTAATGCGGCAGTAAATCCCGGAGCTGCCGAGACATGCAACAATATAGACGATAACTGCAACGGCCAGGTGGATGAGGGCCTGAAAAATACCTGCACCAACTACAATGACTGCACCAGCTACACGACCTGCGGAGCATGCCCATCTGCGCCGGCTGAAGTTTGCAACAACATTGATGATAATTGTGATGGCAGCGTAGATGAGAATTTGGGCACAACAGCATGCGGAGTAGGAGGCTGCCAGAGGTTTGTGCAGAACTGCGTGGATGGAGTGCAGCAGACATGCGTTCCTGGCGACCCAACAGAGGAAACCTGCAACAGCATAGATGATGACTGCGATGGAGATATAGACGAAAATATTATTGGCTGCTGTGTTGATATAGACCAGGATGGGTTCTGCAGGGAATTTACTCCAACCGGGGCTGTGCTGAATATGCATCTCAATGAGCCGGCAGGGGCTACTGCTTTTGCCGATTCTAGCGGAAGAAATAATAATGGTGTATGTAATGGAAACACTTGCCCAACTTCAGGTTTACAAGGGATAAAAGGAACTGCGGTTGGCGGGTTTTCAGCATCTCCGGGCCGCAACATAACCGTACCAAGCAGCCAGGATTTTAACTTCTCAAACGGATTTACAGTTGACCTTTGGTTCAAGAAATCAGCATCAGGACGTGCCGGTCTTGTGGGCAGGGTTAACGGTTCAATGTACATGATTAACAACAAATGGGTGATGGACAACTGGGTTATGGGATGGCCAGTTTCCACTACAAGCGAAAAGCTTATGTGGGAGATTGGGCCGGGATATGCTTACACTCTCCAGGATACTGCGACAAACAAATGGTACCATGCAGTGGGAGTTTATGATAACAGTGGCCAGAAGCTATATTTGGATGGAAAGCTTCAGGGCAGGACTACGGCTTCGTCTGTTTTAGTGAGCCAGGATCATCCCATCATTATCGGGGCTATAAGATATAACAACTTAGCTGTATTGCAGTATTTCAATGGGGTTATAGATGAAGTTAAGATATACAATAAGCCATTGACTTTAAATGAGTTTTCGTTTGACTGCAACGATGAAAATGCAGCTGCAAATCCAGACTCTGCTGAAGTTTGCAATGGCTTTGACGACAACTGTGATGGAAGAGTTGATGAAGGATTTGATGTTGATAATGACGGGGTTACAACGTGCGATGGAGATTGCAATGACAACAATGCGGCTATGAAGCCAGGAGCAACTGAAGTTTGCGATAGCTTTGACAATAACTGTAATGGGGTCATAGACGAGGGATTTGATAATGACCAAGACGGCTATGCAGTACCGTGCGAGATAGACTGCAACGACAATGAATACCTCATCCACCCAAGCGCAATTGAGTCGTGCGATAGCATTGACAACGATTGCGATGGCGTAATTGATGACGAATGCTGTACAGACAACGACAGGGATGGAATTTGTGCGGTAAGCGAAACTTACTCAAGGCCGACAAATGGGCTTGCATTACTGCTGCATATGAATGAGTCTACAGGGGCTACGACTTTTGCTGATTCTTCAGGCAACAACCTTCATGCGAGTTGTAGCTCCCTAAGCTGTCCAACTGCTGAGTTAAGTGGTGTGTCAGGTACTGCTTTAAAGTTTAACAGCAAGTTTTACAGTAGTGAATACATAAGGGCTGGAAGCTCGCAATCTGGGTACATTCCGACGGAACTTACGCTTGAGGCATGGGTTAATCCTTCTGAAATAAAGCAGGGCGGCATAATTTATAAACCGTCTACAAACCTGAAAATAAACAGCGATGGCACGATAGGATTTAACGTTTATGACAGCACCCAGTATAATTCCAAGTGGCTTTACCTAAATACGCCAAGTGCGTATTCGGCAGGTTCTTGGCTGTACATTGTTGGAGTGTACAAAGCTAATAATTATATGAAATTGTACATAAATGGTAATTTGCAAGCTACCAAGACATTCACACAAAGCAAGTTAGGTACTACTACAGAAGTTTACGTGGGAGTTGCGAACAATAATTTTTTTGAGGGGGTAATAGACGAAGTCGCAGTTTACAACAGGGAGCTGACTGCAGAGGAGATTGAGGATAACTACTATTTCACAAGAACGGATTGCGATGACTTTGATGAAAAAGTGTATCCGACTGCTCTGGAACTATGTGGGGATTATGCTGATAATAACTGCGATAGCAATTTAGACTATGCCTGCGATTGGCAGAGCAATTGCAGGCAGGGATTGGTAAATTGCAACAACACCCAGCCACAGAGGTGTGCGATAAAGAGTGATGGGGATAGTTATTATATCAATGAAGGGACGGTTTGCGAGCCACCCCTTTTTAGTTGTGTGGGTAAGCTCTTTATAACAGAAGGTGATACCCGAGTTGCAAGGGTGGGTTGCTCAGGTGACGTATCTCTTTCTGGGAATAGGAAGGCTTTCTCAATATGGGGATACTTGACTTTTCCAGAAAGAGTAAACCCACAAGATTTTGGTCTAGAACCTAACTCTTTATCGCCTATAGGGTGTGTCAGGATTCTCGATGGGTACTTTAGCATCGATACTAATTTGTGTCCAAACTTAAAGCTCCAGCCAGGTGAAAAAATAGAGGTTTCACTTTCTTTTGATGGCCGGCTCCAACCCAAGATTTGGTTTGATGCTAACGGAGATGACATCCTTGAAGAATGCCCAAGTAATATCTGCACAGAGCGCAAGGTAGGGTACACCCGTATTTATTATACTATTAAAGACGGCTATACACCGTTATCTGGGACTGTACAGGGAGCAGTTGGTGGTGTTAAAAAAATATGTGATGACTTTACCGATACAGATTTTGATGGCTTTTCGATTTGTACGGGTGATTGTGATGATAATAATAAAGAAATATATCCTGGAATTTCGAGGTGCGTGGGAAATCGGCCTGAGAAGTGCGAAAATGGTTATTTTATCCCTACGAGTGAGGCATGCAATCTGAATCAGGAATGCTTTTCAGTTAACCCTAAGGTGGAAGGTGCATTTTTTATATCCAGCAAATCAGGTTGCGCGGATAAGCCGGCTTTAAGTGGGAATAGGGTTTCAAATAATTTTGGTAATATAGAGTTTTCACCAGGGCTTGATCTGCAATCTAATTTAGGCTGCATAGATATTAACGAAAGATACGTTAAAGTCGATAGCTCGTGCACGTCAATAAGCCGAACTAAGGCGGTTGTTTCGTTAAAAATGGGATATCCAACCGCCGAGATTCCTCCTTTATTTGTTGATGAAAATGACGACGGCGTTTTTGATCCCTGTCCGCCTGAGTTATGCAAGCCATTAGGCATTTTTGGAGATTATTATAAATTTGAAATGGAACATTTTACAGCCGCAACCCCAATTGATGGAGGATGCGGCGGTTGGTTGGGTGGTAGTGGTGAATGTAAAAAGGCAGGTGATACGGTTAGAGCAAATTGTGGATTTGTCACACCAAGATATGTCGAGATAAGTGTGTACACTTGCCAGTATGATCGTTATAGCCATCTGGTGCCTGTGCTTAATAAGTATAACTATCCATCTACCTGTGGAATAAGACAAAGATGTGATGGTAGTGGAAATAATGCTAGAATCTGCCAAACGTTTTTTAAATGTAAACCTCAAACCGATCTGAGCTGTAAAACAGATGTTTATACAGGTGAAGGTGGTAGGGAATGCTGTTCACAAGACTTGTGCGGAACAGAAAAAGTATGTTGTCCCGAGGGTAAAATATGTGCACCAAACAAAAGAGGTTGTTGCGATAAGGACCCCGCCAATCCAACAAAATGTAAGGCTTGCGATGCAAATAACGTATGCGAGGGTAAATATTGCGGTGATTCGTCAGAAGATTGTATAAACAAAAATGGAGATAAAATTATTTGTAAAAACTGTCCAAAACCCCCGTCAACTGCGCCCGGCCCATGCTATTACACCGGCAGCAGATGGACTTGTGATATTAGGGGGTGCAAGGAAGGCGAGGTTAGTTGCTTAAGTTATTCTGCAGAACCCCAACCATGCTGCCCTGCTGGTACGGAATGTAAATATCAAGAAGATAGTTGGAAGTGCTGTACACCTGGCACTGAAGATTGTAAGTGCCCCGGCGGTACATCTGGCCCGTGTCCTCAAGAGCCTAAGTGCAGTGGTCCTGACAAGGACTACGATGGCATCAAAGACAATTGCGACAACTGCCCAGAAGTGTCAAATCCCGACCAGGCGGATTCAGACGGTGATGGTCAAGGTAATGTCTGTGACTGTGATTGTGAGCCAACTCAAATCTGCATCAAAGATAGTTCGGGAAGGGTGAAAGGATGTCAAGGTTGCACACAAGGGGAGACAGCTTGTGGAAGTACATGTTGTGTAAAAGGAAACTCTTGCTTTTATTATGGCGCCAAACCCCAATGGTGCATTAAGGATTGCGTAGATCAATATGGGGGTGGGGTATGTGTTGGGGAGTTGTGTTATACTCGTTGTAAATATCAGGATGTGACTTTTTTTTGTTGTAGCGCTCCACAAGGCGATGCTACTTCCATGTGCCGAGGCGTACCAAATGTTAACCCTACAATGGCTATCTGTAATAAATGCAGTGGTGGGTTTTATTGTAAATCTGGTAACCAAGAAAGATGCTGTGCTGACTCTGCTTGTATTTTTGCTATTAACCCTCCTGGAGGAGCGCCTTGTTTCTAAATTGTAATCTGTAAGCCAATGTCGGTAGCATCGTCCAAATAGATAGAACTGTAATTACTATGGTGTGGTAATATAGGAAAGATTTAAATAAATATTACGCTTCTCTAGGGGGCATGAAGAAAAAGCATAGCCTTACTATTGCAGTCGCTGGTTTTGCAGCTGGTCTCGCGTATGTCACTTTTAATGGCGCGTATACCTGTTTTAACCTTTTAGGGCAAGGAAAAGATGGAGTTAGGCTAGAAGAAAGGCTTGGGAGTGGCAAACAAAACTTTGAAAATATTTTTACTTCAGAACAAGCAGCTCAGAAGGCAGACAAAGACGAAAATGAATGCAACACCCCCTATTATAAAGGTGATGCCATCCTTTCTTCTAGTGAGCTTATAAGCAATCTTGATTGTTACGAGTCTAACCATTTCTTTGACACAAAAGCGGGCAAGGATTATCTCAAGGATTTGTTGAGTTATAAATTTGATCCACGGGCTAAATATAGGGATATTCTTAGAAATCCAGAGGACCTGCAAAAAGCTGTGAATCTTTTGCTAAATCATGGCGAGAAGAGTTTCATCACAACCTTTGTTTTTGATTTTTTCGAAGCAGTTAATAGAAATATTGGGGATATCAGCTTCTTAGGTGATGGCCTTTATTGGCTGACAGGCTTGGAACCATTAGAAACTATCCCTTTAAATCCCGAAGCGGAAAAAATCCTTGAAATGTGGCAGGAGCTTTTCGTAACATATTTCGATAGTGCAAAAAAAAAGTATTATTCGGGAGATAAAGAGGCGCTTCACGGTATTGCTAACTGGGTTGGTCTATTAAGCTCATCTTCCGATACGCCATTTGTGTTCTCTTACGAAGATTTCGAAAAGATGCGTGAGAATTTGAATGATTCCAGCAGCCTTGAAGAAATAAGATCTGTTGAGACAATATTCTATTGGGATGGTTCAAATCATACAATGGGTAAAAGATTTGGAGAACTCTTTGACAAAAAGGCAGAGGATGCATTATCTAACAAGCCAATTAAACTTATGATATACCGCCTCCAAGGAAAAGTTGAATTTTGCAGATATGACTTGTTGGAAGATTGCTGGGATCCAGCGGATTTTGGGCTTAGAAAAAGTATAATCCCTAATGCCTACAACTCCATAAATCACGACAAATTCCAAAACATCCCCGGCGCCATCTCAACTCTCGACAGATACTTTAATCCTTACTCGCAGGATAAATGGGACAGTCCGGAATTCCAGCAAGTCCTTGATGTCGCCCAAAGAACGGGAGCAACACAATTCATTGAAGCTGCTGAAGGGTATAGGCATTAACGTCTAATGGCCAAGAGGTTTTCTATAAGCTTGTCGAGTTTAGATTGGCTAAGTTGTTCATTGTATATGACGTATTGTTTAGTTCACCCAACCCCTTCAAATGCGGTCTCGAATTTCTGTTTTTTTGGAGTTGCTTTGACCAAATCCTCAAACAATGGAATCTTTATCGGCAATGCAAATGCAGAGAAGTTTGAAGATAAAATTGCCTCTCCGACATCAAGGGATGCAATGTTTCTTGCGTCTTCCGACAAATCCTGGGATGCGGATTCTATTATTGCCTGCCTTTCGGGTGCCATTTCTATCCCGAGGATTATTTTTGTGTTGATGTTTGCGAGTATCTGCCTTGGGATAAGCGAGGGAAGCTGGGTTATGGCAGTCAAGCCAACCTTAAACTTTCTTCCTTCCCTTGCAATTGTGGAGAATATGTTAGGCCCTGCCTCAAGAACCTCTTTGCCCAATACCCTCGGGGCTTCTTCAATGATAATTGAAATGACGGGCTTGCTCTTCAGCTGGTTTTTTGCCTTGTACCTCTTGTAGTTTGCAAGAATCTCAGTTGCTATTAGGCTTCCGACAAGAATCTCGACAGCGCCCTCAAAGCCTGAAGTGTCAATGACAACTGTTTTTGCATTCTCAAGGTCGGAGCAGATAGCATTTATTGTACTCATTCCTGCATTTAATTCAAAAATCCCATTGCAGTAGAGTTGCTGACCGTCAAACTCAAGGTCGAGAAGGCTGAGGATACGCCTTTTGATGACCGCAAGGGTGCCCTCATTGAAATTGCCTTTTATGGTTTTCTCAAGCACCACAGCCTCAATCCATTTATTGCCGTATGTTTTGTAATAAACATTCAATGCCTCCTTTTGCGGCGTGGACCATTCAACAACACCGTTGAAATGAGATGGTTTGATTAACTCCAGGCTTATCTTCAAAGAGCGCTGTCCTACAGGAACATCGTCTGCGGTGTAATAAACGAGCCTTTCCCTTGAGGGGTGGTCTTTTAAGCCAATAGAATCCCTGCCGTAATATTCGTCATGCGGGTCCAAAACCAGAATTCCGCAGTAATCCTGGTCTAATGTATTCCAGAGCATGCACGAAGTCAGGTTTGATTTTCCCCTTCCAGTTGTTGCGGGTATCAGTATGTGGTGCGCAAAGACCTTGTCGCCCGGAAGAAAAATATCAACATCAAGCGTTTTGGAGCCGGACCTGAGCTTTCCAACAAACAATGGATTTTTCGGCTTTGTCAGGAATTTGATATCATCTTTTGTTATTTCCCTAACTGTTGAAAAGAATGCCGGGAGGGATTTTGCAATCCTTGCGGAATCCTTTGAGATATTTACCAGGCTCTTCAGGACAGCCAAGGTGTAATTCCTTAACTTAGGGTCCATAAATTCAAACTGCGATGAGGATTCAAGGTCCAATCCGGAAATCAGCTCAAGATTCTGCTGGGAAATCTGGCTTCCATACAGCAAATCGAAAACCTGAAGCAGAATCTTGGAATCTTCGTTTTCCGCAATCAGAAGCTCCCCAAGCTCCAGATTCTCGCCAGCCTTCTGCCTCACAAGAATTTTTCCGAACTGACCTGAGATAACCTGGCCTTTCGTCATAAGCTTGGGAAGGTTCAGGGGTATATTAATTTATTGTGGGCTTACTTGGCGGCCAAGAGTGGCTTAAAGCAATAAACTTCTTCGGGGGATTTTGAAAATTCAGTCATTGCGAGGCAGCTGCCTGGGCATTTTAGGGTGTAATCATCGCACGCCTTGCACTGGTCGAGGACCCTTCTGTTTAAGTCTCGGAAAATCCCCCATAACGCATCGTTGTGCCATAATTCAGTGAGTGTGCTTTCTGTCAGGTTCCCGACATTATACTCTTCACCCTTGTGGAGAATGCACGCCCTAAGGTTTCCTGCAGGAGAGATGCAGGCTGCCTCAATGCCTGCAATGCACATCTTGGACCAGTATGATGGCGTGTTTGCGCCCTGCGCATTTGCAGAAAGAATATCGTAGTTTGTGGAGATTGAGAAATTTGGGTGCTGTTCACGGATTTCGTTTACCCTGGCAACAGCACGCATGTACTCTTCAGGCGTCAGCTTGTTTGCATAAAAATCCCCCAATGCAGTTCCTACAGGCCTAAGGGGGATTAATGTTAAAGCAGAAACTCCTGAATCCTCGAGAACTTTAACAAGCTCTTCGATGCAGTCCTTGTTCTGCCGCATCAGGATTGTGTTCACGCGCACATTCTTTCCTTTGCCCGCAAGCTCTTTTAGTGTCGATAGGGTTGAGGCATAAGCTCCTTCCCCCCTGACGAGGTCGTTAACCCTTTCAGTTCCATCGAGGCTGATTATGTATAATCCAATGGGCAATTCAGCAACCCTCTTTCTGAGCCTTTCGTTATACACCCCATTTGATGTGAGGCTTACATACAATCCGGAGTCTCTTGCCGCAAGCACTATGTCGGAGATGTCTTTTCTTATGCAGGCTTCACCGCCTGTAATCCTTACTTCGAAAACGCCAGCCGAGGAGAGCCCGGCATAGATATCCTTGATTTGCCCAACCTCAAGCTCTTTCTCGCCACTCTTAACCTGGCCGCAGGGCTTGCAGTCAAGATTGCATGCCTCGGTTGTTTCGTGCCATACTGCAAGAGGGGCAGTAAGGGCTATTTTGCTCATTTTTGCTGGTTTAAATACAACATCAAAGTGCTCTCCCTTCTTTCCAGATTTCATAATCTCTTCGGGAAAACTTTTTTCATCAAAGAACTCAGCTTTTCCAGTCTCCCTGTCGAATTTAAACCCGCCGTTTTCGCGCTCTTCCCTGAACAGGATTCCAGCCACCATACGCCGTAGGGGATTGAAATTGGTATTTAAAGTTATGTTGGTTTCTAAACATCCTCAATCTCCAGAATATTGTCAATCTCCTGGGTGGAAACCGCGCATCCGTTCAGCTTTGCGCCCCACAGCACGGATTCAAGCAGAATCTTTTTCTGGTTTGGGGGTGGCGGCAAAAATTTGTCAAGAAGCCCTTTCTCAAAGGCAACCGTAATAAGCTCTACTGAGCGGATTGGCTTTATGTTCTTTGCGGCTTTCCTGAATTCTGCAAGGTTGTCTTCTTCCACCTTGATTTTTGTGTTGAGCCTTTCCTCGAACAGGCTCCTGAGCCTTTCCGGGTTTTCAATAATCATCCTTGTTGTTCTTTCGTCAACGATAAATGCGTCCGAGTTCATCTTTATTGCTGCGGCCAAGGAGCTTATCTCGGCATAGTGGACAATCCTCATGTAATTGCCGCGGGCGACAAAAGACTTGTTTGCAAGGTCAAGGAGATGCACCGTTACAACTCTTGTTTCGGAATCGTCAATGACTTTAAGTGTCCCGTCATCAATGCACTTCATAACCTGCAATGCCTCAAACTTGAATTTCTTTGATGCCAATGGCCTGTCTATCAGCTCGTGATGCACGGAAGATGTGATTATAAAGTCGCCTTTGTAATATTTTTTCATCTCCTCAAGAAGCCAAAGCAGGTTGTTCGTAGTCAACGTAATAATGGGCCCGGTGTCAAACACTATTGAGCTCATTTGAAAAGCCCTCTTGCGAAGCTAAGCCTCTTCTTTGTCATCTCCTCTGCGGCGCCGATATCTGTCAATGAAGTTTTTCCAACGTAAGACATCAGCTCCCACTGCGAAACCCCAAGCATTTCAGACGCCCTTGCTATGGAAATCCCGTGCTCGAAGATTTTCGAGCCTTTTCTTATCTGCGCCTGCCTTATAACCTCTTCAATATACCTCTTGAACTTTGTCTCCATCCTCGTGATTTCTCCGAAAATTCTTTTTATGGTTGATTTGTATTCTCCGAATTGTTCGGAGTCCAAGCTGTTGTAGGCTTCCTTAAGCAAGGCAACAAGCTGGGCGCGGTATTTTTCATCAAGGCCTCGCTCAAGTATCTTTGAGATTGCGTAAATTAAAATGGCGATTGACACAGAATCTTCATCCTGATAGATTGAAGCATTGTGGATTGTGTGGTTGGAGAGCTCCTTCAAGGCCGAAGTGTTAATTGGTTTTTCCTGAAGTATCTTAAGGACATCATCAAGCGTTGCAAGAATGTCGGTTTTGACGGTTTGTTCCATGATAATGTCGTCATATCCAAGTTATATAAATCTTTACCATTAATCGAAAAATATATAAAGCCAGGTTCTGGGTTTGAGGGTGTGAGGGAACTATGTACCAATTAATGAAGCAGTTTATATCAAAAGTGTTCAGGGACTTGTTTAGGAGGAAGAAGCACATTAAGCTAGGCTTATATGGACCCCCTAATGCTGGCAAAACAACGCTTGCAAACAGGATATGCAAAGACTGGCTTGGGGAGGAGATGGGGGCTGTAAGCAATATTGCGCACGAAACAAGGGAAATTCAGATAAAGGAAGAAGTGCACATAAAATCAAATGGCAGGGAATTGACTTTTAATCTGGTTGACACTCCGGGAATTGCGACAAAAATAGATTATGAGGATTTCATGAAGGCAGGCCTGGACGAGAAAGAGGCGAAGCAGAGGGCAAAGGAAGCGACAAAGGGGGTTATAGACTCAATAAAATGGCTTGATGAAATGGACACGGTTGTTGTTGTTCTCGACGGCACAAAGGACCCCTACAGCCAGGTCAACATTACAATCATTGGAAACCTTCAGGCCCGAAACATTCCCGTGCTCATTGTGGCTAACAAGGTGGACTTGAAGAAAGCAAGCGTGAAAAAGGTGCAGTCAGCATTTCCGCAGTATGAAGTGATTGGGATTAGCGCGAAGTACGGGAAGAACATAGATGAATTTTACGAGGGCTTGTTTGCCCTGGTGGGATAAAATGTCGCTATCATTGCAGTTTGTGCCTTACAACGAGATTGAAAGCCTGGGTTCTGCAAGAAGAGTGCATAAGCTCCTTGATATAGTAAAACAGGACAAGGTTGTTGTGCTTCAGGGAAGGCTGAAGAAGGAAGAAGAAAAAGACCTTATAGAAATAACAATGGAGAATATAGACAACAAATTCAAGGGGGTTGAGCTTGCAGTAATCGACGAGGAAGGAAAGGATTTGGAGTTTTTGGACAAGCTAAAGTCCGATTTTTTCAACCTGCTTTTGGGTGACAGGAGCGGTTTCACCATAATAGGCCCTTCAACAGTTGTGAAGGAAATAAGGCGGAACCCGAACAAGATAGAATTGCTTACGGAGTCAAAAAGGAAGAGGAAGTAAATGCCGCACCAATGTGTCAGATGCAATACAATGTATGATGATGGTTCTCAGGCTATACTCAGGGGCTGCAGCTGCGGGGCAAGGTTGTTTTTCTTCATAAGAAAGGATAAGATTAAGCAGGCGGAGGAGCTTACAAAAGACTTAAGCACGGAGCAGAGGGAGCAGGTGGAGAAGGATGTATTTGATTTGGTCGGGAGCAACATTGATGCGGACGAGCCAGTTGTGCTTGACATAGAAACAATAAGGGTTCTTCAGCCCGGAAAGTACGAAATAGACCTTGTGCATTTGTTAAAGAAAGACCCACTGGTGTTCAAGCTCGATGAAGGGAAGTACATCATAGACTTGGTTGAGAGCTTCAAGAATTTGAGGAAGAAGTAAGGGGTTTTTTTCTAATCTCTCGGTGTAAATGTTTTATACTAGTCCATTAAATGAACTATATAGTTCATTAAGTGAACTAAAAAAAGTTAGAAGCGACACGCCCTGCAGGTAAGCTAACTTATTTTTTCTTTTTCTCCAAATCTTTAAAAACCGCCCCGGGTTGGTTTTGGCTATGGCATTGAGAAGCCCGATATGCGTAATGCTTGGACATGTGGACCATGGGAAGACAAGTATCCTGGATAAAATTAGGGGGACTGCTATTGCGGCAAAGGAGGCAGGCGGAATTACGCAGAACATTGGAGCCTCTGTAATCCCAATCTCTACAATCAAGGAAATCTGCAAGGGATTATTGCTGCAGCTGAAGATGGAAATAACCATGCCCGGAATATTGTTTGTTGACTCTCCGGGGCATGCGGCATTCCAGAATCTAAGGAAGAGAGGAGGTAATTTGGCAGACATTGCAATTCTTGTTGTGGACATCAATGAGGGATTCAAGCCGCAAACGGTAGAATGCGTAGAAATACTAAAGCACTACAAAACGCCATTTTTGATTGCGGCAAACAAAGTTGACTTAATTCCCGGATGGAAGTCAAAGGAGGGAAGTCTGCTTTCTTCGATATCACAGCAAGACAAAAATGTGGCTGCATTGCTTGAGACAAGGATGTATGAGATTGTTGGAAAGCTATTCGGGGCTTCCCAAATCAGCGCAGAAAGGTTTGACAGGGTTCAGGATTTTACAAAGACCATTGCAATTATCC
>Ga0209542_10009103_pt1 | contig 18310 bp, 20 predicted proteins | sample RifCSPhighO2_01_FD_184028 | JGI IMG/M metagenome (GOLD analysis project Ga0209542, IMG submission 184028) | Soil microbial communities from Rifle, Colorado - Rifle CSP2_plank highO2_0.1 (SPAdes) (version 2) | ecosystem: Environmental > Terrestrial > Deep subsurface > Rock core/Sediment ...
GAATGTAAAAAGGTTACTGTCCCACCCGATTCTATATTTGTGATGGGTGATAACCGAAAAGGTAGCGGCGACTCGCGAGAAATCGGCTTTGTAGAAATCAATGCGGTGAATCACGTCATACCGTTTCATTCGCAAGCAGGGACGCTTGATACCACGTGGCGAGACGTTTCCAAAGATTTTGACGAGGCGAGTAAAATTCGTTTAGACAAAGATATATATCTCAAACTACTCAACGAAAAGAGAAAAGAATCGGGTGCTAAACCGCTCGTTTATCAAAACAAATTAGAGGATTCCGCGAAACGAAGAGGCCAGGTGATGCTTACATTCGATGATTTTTCGTTTGAGGCTACCAGGAGCGGGTATACGATGGCCCGTGCCATGAGCGACTCGCGGTATTCAAATATCGTGTGGGGCGAGGCGCCGTCTCTCGGATACTATGAAGCAGAAGAGTTGATAGAAAATCAATTTCAGTTTCCGGAATCGAAAAAGTTTTTGCTGGAGCAAACATTTCAGGAAATAGGTATATCTGAAGTGCACGGCGAGTTAAATGGTTGTCCTACTCAAGTGATCGTACAGCATTTTGCAGGGTATGTGCCACCAAATTATGACAAGAACGTTATAGACTCCTGGAAGACAGCGCTTAAACAGCTGAAAGAAATTCAACCAGGCTGGGGTCAACTCAAGGATAATTTTTCTATATATGATGCACATAAAGATGAAGTAAATCGAATGAACGAAATCATTTCCATACGGATAAACAATATCGAGGGCATCGTAGCGAAAATGGAGGCAAATCAGTGGCTGACAAGCGCTCAGAACGCATATGTTGATCAGGATAAGGCACTGTACGATGAGCAGGAAGCTCTCGCTACGAAACTAAATAGTTATTAGGTCGTATAATAGATGTATGCCACTCTTTCAGTTTATCGGAGCAACAATTGGAGCGAGTGTGGTCGTGACTATCGCGAGCCTCGTTTGGCCCAAGGTGACGAGTCAGCCCCGGCCCGAGGCGCTTACCCGCGTGCGAGACGTAGTCATGCAAACCCAGATGGGGCAAGGATTGGCCGAGACGCTTGGGGTGAGTGACGAGGAAGGAGTGACACCGGTTAACATTAGTGACATTGTCACGACGGGAACGAATGCGGCTATAGACACCGTTACCAAATCAGCCCAGCGCGCCGTCACCTCGCGTCTCCTTGAATCGCTCGGTACACAATTCAACACCCTGCCGGAGGAAGAAAAAGCTACGTTCAGAGCGCAGATTTGTACACCCCCGGCTGAATAATTTACAATACGTCTAATGATTGTCTGGTATGCACTCCTTTCAGTTGTGTTTGTAAGCCTCCTGTCTCTTCTTGGAGCTGTTCTTATTTCAATCCAGCGAAAAACCCTGGAGCAAATCATTACCTACACGCTTGCGTTTTCCTCCGGAGTACTGTTGGGGAGTACGTTTTTTGAACTCCTGCCGGAAGGAGTAGAATTATTTCCCGAGGGGGTATTTGTTTGGACGCTTGTAGGATTTGTATCTTTTTTCTGTTTAGAAAAAATTATTCAGTGGCACCATCACGTGGAAGGAAGACACCTTCATGAGGAGAAACCGCTCGCGTATCTTACCCTCATCGGGGACGGCATTCATAATTTGGCTGATGGCGCAGTGATTGCAGCGTCTTATCTCGTTTCTATTCCATTGGGTATTACGACGACCATCGCAATTATCGCCCATGAAGTGCCGCATGAGTTGAGTGATTTCCTCATTTTGATTCACGGGGGTCTCTCGAACAAACGCGCACTGTTGTTTAACTTCCTTTCGGCGACAACGGCGGTCATTGGTACCGTGCTGGTATTGGTACTTTCCGCGCAGTTTGCCGATATAGAGCGCTTCCTCGTGCCGTTTGCTGCAGGAAATTTTCTCTATATTGCTGCGAGCGATTTGATCCCCGAACTCCTTACGAAGCGGCACGGGAAGACTTCAGTAATTCAGGTTGCTACATTACTCTTTGGTATTTCGATCACACCGTTTGTGTCACGCCTCTTTGGTGCTGCGTAAATGGTACAATTATCCCCATGATCGACGAAGAACTCAAAAAACGTGCCACTGAGCTTCTTGCCCGCCTTGACCTTGACGGTGTGCGAACGCGTGTCCGTGAACTTGAGGCAGAAAGCATGCATCCGGATTTCTGGAAGGATCCGCTCGCAGGAGGGCGGAAAATGCAGGAACTGTCCGCCATGCAAAAAGATTTAGCAGAAGGCGAAGAATTCGCGCTCCTTCTTGAGCTTGGAGAAGAAGAGAAGCTACGAAGCGAAATCAGACGATTAGAGTTCGCCCTGTATCTTTCCGGGCCGTATGACAAAGGTGATGCGATCCTTGCCCTTCATGCCGGTCAAGGGGGCACCGAGGCGATGGATTGGACACAGATGCTTAGCCGCATGTATACGCGCTATATCGAACGTAAGGGCTGGAAATATGAGGAAATGGAGTATACCCCAGGGGATGAAGCAGGGATCAAAAGCGTCACGATTGAGGTGACGGGAAGATTTGCATTCGGGTTCCTCAAAGCAGAAGCCGGTGTGCACCGTTTGGTACGACAGTCCCCCTTTAACGCCGACAAACTCCGGCAGACGTCATTTGCCATGGTTGAAGTATTGCCGATTGTTGACGAGGTAGGGGTCGAGATCAGAGATGAAGACTTGGAATGGGAATTTTATCGAAGTGGCGGAAAAGGTGGCCAAAACGTGAATAAAGTGTCGACGGCCGTGAGACTCACGCATAAACCGACAGGGATTATTGTCGCGAGCCAAGCACAGCGATATCAGGGACAAAACAGAGAGTTTGCGCTCAAAATGCTCCGCGCCAAACTTTGGAAGATAGAAGAAACCAGGCGTCGGAGTCAGGATAAGGAATTTCGCGGCGAATACAAAACTCCCGGTTGGGGCAATCAGATCCGATCGTATGTCCTCCATCCGTATCATATGGTCAAGGACTTGCGCACGGAGTACGAGACGTCGGATACAGATCGAGTGCTCGACGGAAATTTGGAAGAATTTATATTGGCGTACTTGAAAAAATATTCATAAGCGGCAATAATGGAACCATGAAGGAACAAGTACTTCGCCCGATTGATGCAAAAGATCTCTCACCGGAACTTTCCTCTGCCAAGAAAGATGCCCGTGTCATCCTTTTGGTATACACACTTTTGGTAATCTTGGGTGTTGGAACGGGATATATGCTCACGAGAAAAGGGAGCACCAACGTATCTCAATCAGGTGAACCGATTACGGGCAATAAAGTCATCGGCGTCCAGGATGCCTCAACGTTTAAAGATTGTGCTACCGGCAAGATCGAAAAGGATGGTATTGAGGGAGAGGGCACCCACAAGCTGATCCGAGAAGGAGGCCCGTCCCAAACTGCATATCTTATGTCATCGGTCATTGATCTGGACCAATATGTGGGGGTCGCTGCAAAGGTTTGCGGTCAGACCTTTGCGGCCAAGAAAGTTTCGTGGCTCATGGATGTCGGACGGCTTGAACTTGAATGATTTACTTCAACAACGTCTCCAAATACTATTCCGGTAAGATTCCGGGTCTCGTTGACGTTACCCTCGAAATAAAGCCAGGGGAATTTGTGTTTCTGATCGGTCCTTCGGGATCAGGTAAAACCACCTTTCTTCGTCTGTTGATTCGTGATCTCATCCCGTCAAGCGGAACGATAATGATAGATACTGTCGACATATCCAAATTCGCTGCGTCAAACATTTTTACGCTTCGGCGAAAAGTGGGTATCGTGTTTCAGGATTTCAAATTATTATTGGATCGCACGGTATTTGAAAACGTCGCGATGGTACTTGAAATTATCGGGAAACCAGAGCGTGATATAGAAGATGGTGTTATGAACGTTTTAGGGCTCGTGGGCTTGGCAGAAAAGAAAAATTTATTCCCGATGCAGTTATCGGCCGGAGAAATGCAGCGGACGAGTATTGCCAGAGCCATTGTGGGCGGCCCCAAGATACTTCTCGCCGATGAACCCACGGGAAATTTGGATCCCGATACTGCGTGGGGGATCATCGAAATACTCAAAGAAATCAATGCGTTGGGGACGACCGTCATCGTTGCAAGTCATAACGCAGACATTGTAAATAGGTTAAAGAAACGGACGCTGACGCTCGAGCACGGCCGAATGGTTCGGGATGAAGCCAAAGGCAGATATCACTTGGACAAATCAGGCAAGATGATGCATAAAGGAGGCAAACACAATGTCGCTACGTAGAGAAGTCAAAACGCATATTCGCCGAAGCCCCTATCAGGCGTTAGCCGCAACACTTACCATGTTTCTGACATTTTTGGTCGGTGGTGTGTTCTTTTTGGCGACCATGGCGTCAGTTGCCATTTTAGGGTACTTTGAGGGCAAACCGCAGGTGACGGTCTTTTTCACACCCAAAGCAGGACAAATAGAAGCAGATAGTCTCAAAACCAAGCTCGAGGCGACGGGCAAGGTTTCAGGCACGCACTTTGTTTCCAAAGAGGATGCACTTGCTATTTACCGGGCTCAGAATCAAAACGACCCATTGCTTCTGGAGATGGTGACGGCCGATATACTTCCGGCATCGCTTGAAGTGTCGGCGACAGACCCACAGTATTTGTCCGAGCTTGCTCAAGTGATCCAGGGGAGTGAGGGGGTAGATGAGGTTATATATCAGCGGGATGTAGTAGACTCACTCCTTGCCTGGACGAATGCGATCCGGTGGGTCGGTGGTACGCTTGCACTGCTTCTCGTTATTGACTCGCTCCTCATCATCGGTACCGTGATTGCGATGAAGATAGCACTCAAACGCGATGAGGTAGAAATTTTGACATTGGTTGGCGCAACGCCCTGGGCGATCCGGGCACCGTTTATCCTCGAGGGAGGGCTGTATGGATTGACCGGTGCAAGTATCGCATCGCTTATCCTCACGATAGTCATCGTATGGCTGCGGCCATATCTTTTCTCATTTTTGGGGGTCATCCCGATACTTGCAGTGATGCTGGGGAGCATTACCTCTTCGGCATTTTTGATATCCATTGCCACATTTATGGTCGGCACCATGCTGCTCGGGTTTATTTTAGGAGCATTAGGAAGCTCCATCGCACTTCGACGGTATTTAAAGTGAAAACGATACTTCGCCTGTTTGTCACCACAGTTATCTTATTGTTTGTCACCATCAGTGTGTCGGCAGCGACTGTTGATGAAACAAATAAAACGATAGAAGAACTCAAAAGCAAAATCGCAAGTTTACAATCACAACAGAATACGCTTTCCAAACAGATCACTCTTTTGGATTCGCAGGTTAAATTGACGACGCTACAAATACAGGATACGGAGCGAAAAATTGACGTTTTAGAAACGGAAATCGGGGAATTAACGGGAGAAATAGATCGTTTGGAGCTACTTAAAACCAAACGGCTAGAACTCGTGCTGCATCGCATACCGGAGTCTTATAAACGCGCTTCTGCATCTCAATTCGGATGGCTCCTATTGAGTCAAAACTTTTCTGATCTGCTTACGCGCGCGAAATATCTTTTGCAGGTACAAGAAGAAGACACTGCCCTCTATAAACAACTGCAATTGACGCAGATGAATTATAACGAGCGCCGGGATGTACGGGAGAGCAAGCGCCAGGAACAGGAAGCACTCCAGAAACAACTTGAGAAGCACAAGGCAGATCTAGCCAGTCAAAAGAAGCAAAAGCAAGCGCTCCTTGATCAGACGAGAAATAGCGAAGCGGTGTATCAACAGCTTCTGGCTCAAGCGTTGGCCGAGAAGCAGGCGTTGGAACGTGCGCTTATCGACGCGGTCAAAGTGGGTCCGGTGAAAAAAGGCGATCCGATCGCTTTGGTGGGGAACACCGGCTATCCAGGATGTTCAACCGGCGCGCATCTCCACTTTGAAGTTCGGCAAGGGGGTTCATGGGTAGATCCTTCCTCATATCTTTCCAGTAAAACAGTGAGGGATGATCAAAACGGCGGGAGTGACTGGACGCTCGGGGGAGGCAGCTGGAATTGGCCGCTTTCGGATACGATACGCCTGACCCAGCGTTTCGGCAAAACCCCTTGGTCATGGCGATATGGGTATTCCGGCGGCATCCACACGGGATTTGACATGGTCTCGACAGGAGGGGACGTGATCCGTGCACCCGCAGATGGGGATTTGTATTCTTCCTCCCAATCCTGCGGCACAAGTAGCGTGATAAAGATCAAATACATCGACCACGGCTCCGGCACCTTGAGCTTCTACCTCCACGTGCAGTAATTTGCAATCTATCGTACAGAAAATTTTCTGAAACCCTCCTATACTGTATACCCAAATGTCCTGCCCGAGACTCGTACCTATTGTTGGTGTGCTTGTTTTACTCCTGTGGCACCCCATTGAGTCGCTCCGCGCCACAAGAAGCCTCATGATTACTAGCACCACTACGTCGTTATTCGGTGAAGATGAAATGGTGGTCACGGCTTCTGCCTCTGGGTTTACCGATGGAGAAGCGATCTATGTTAAAGGTGCGTTTTACCAATCCGGGTCAACTAATTATTTTGGATATACGAAAAAAGGCGACGGATCGTGGGTCAAAAATGGGGAAACGACGATGAGCCAACAGTCTGTAACCATCGGCTCGTGGGACGGAACACTTAGCGTCAAAAGTGATTTTTCCGACAGCGGATTTGGTGGTGAAGGGGATTACTCGTTCAAAGTCGGATTTTATTATACGACCAGTGGGGGCAATCTCTCATCGGTGAATTGGTCAGAAAATACGTTGACGGTGACGCTCAATGAGCCCGATCCAACTCCCACGCCGACACCATCGATGACCCCTACTCCAAATCCAACCTCAGTGCCGACCAATACCCAGCAGTCAACTGCGACAGCAGGTCCGACCGTAACGGCACCGACAAAAACTCCGACACCCAAGGCAACAGCGACGAGAAGTCCGACACTAACCCCGATTCAATCGGGGCCGACAACGTCTGAAGCCTTTGATATACTGGGAACAAGCGATATAGCAACGGAAGATGCGACGCAAAAAGTTGAGCGAAATCCTGAATCGTCAGGTACACCGCCTTGGGTGTTTGCACTGCTTTTTATCGGTATCGGATTGGGGTTACTTGCTTTTGCACTCGCACTAGGAAGAGTAGATGTATGGAAAAAATTTATCGAATCATCTCACGGTGGTGGCCGGCATTCGTCTGGATGACAGTCATCTTTTTCTTTTCCAGCCGTCACAGCGTGTCTGTTTCTCCGGAATATTGGTTAAATTTTCTGTTTTTTAAAACACTTCACCTTATAGAATACGCCGTGTTATTTACATTGCTTTCACGGGCTACACAATCACATTTGAAGGCGTTTATCGTGACGGTGCTGTATGCCATGACGGACGAACTCCATCAGCAATTCGTGCCGTCAAGAGAAGGGAAGCCCCGCGATGTTATAATTGACGCTATTGGTGCAGGACTCACATGGTATTACCTCGTCAAACTATTACCCAAAGCGCCGAAGGTACTCAAAGACTTGGTGCGAAACTTGGACGTTCCCTTCTGAAGTCGGGGAGAGGTACTCCGCGCGTTATCTGTTTATATGGGGAATTGGGAAGCGGTAAGACCACATTTGTTCAGGGTTTGGCAAAGGGGTTAGGAATCATGTCTCGCCTGCTCTCCCCCACATTCATTATTGTACGACGTTATCGTATACCGAAACATTTTGAATATTTATATCATTTGGATTTGTATAGGATAAAAGGTCCGGAGGATGCCCTCGCGGTCGGTTTTTCGGACATGCTTGCCGCGACGGATTCATTGGTCGTCATCGAGTGGCCGGAGCGATTAGGTGGATTATTACCTGAGAAGCGTATTGGTATACAATTCTTAGTATTACCAAATGGTGATCATGAAATTAGAGCAACTTCAAGAGGCTATTAAAATACTCAATGATGGTGGGATAGTCATATATCCTACCGATACCGCCTTTGGTATAGGGTGTAGGGTTGATCGACCGGAGAGCGTCGATCGGCTATTTCGGATCCGTAAACGCCCCATAACCCAAGCGGCACCCGTATTAGTCGATTCGATCGATATGGCACTCGCCTACTTTACTGACCCATCAGATATTGTACGACGTTTAATGACAACACTTTGGCCGGGGGCTCTGACGATTATCGCGCCATGCAAAACACATCTCGTGCACTCCCCTATCCGTGGAGGCAGTAACACGATCGGTCTTCGGATGCCAAATCACAAAACTGCGATTGCTCTTATCCGAGGGGCAGGCGTACCAATTTTGGGCCCGTCTGCCAATTTCCATGGCAAAGAAACGCCGTTTCACTATGAGGATTTGGATCAAGAACTTATAAAACTTGTTGATTACGTTATCCCAGGTGTTTGTAACGTTAAACAAGCATCAACCGTTGTGGATTGTTCCGTAGATCCATATCGGATCATCCGCCAGGGAGCGGTATACGTATGAAATTGATCATAGATACGTTAAAAATCCGTTCAGCGACTGTTGCGCTCGGTACATTTCAAAAAACGTCTCACGATCTGTTGCCGCTTATAGAAGAAGCGCTTCAGGAAAATCATATTTCCGTTACAGACCTTACGGAAATTACCGTGAACGAAGGACCAGGATCATTTACGGGACTCCGGGTTGGTATAGCTGTTGCGAATGCCTTAGGACTGCTCCTTCGCATACCTGTGAACGGGAAAAAGGCCATTGCGACCCCAACTTATTCGTGATATCACTACATGAAGGAGGTTTTTCCTATGGCAGAAACATCTGAAAAAGCAGGAGAGAAGAAAAAAACAAATCCGTTGGTGTTTGTAGGGATCGGGTGTTTGGCGCTTTTAGTACTTCTGGGCATTGGGAGTACGATTGTCGCAAAGTTTTTTGCGAAAAAAGTTGGAACGGGATTGGTCGAGAAGGCAATCGAGAGTAAAACAGGGGTAAAAACCAACATCGAGGACTTAGAACAGGGCAAGATAAGCTTCACCGATGAAAAGACGGGAACGAAGGTGGACATCGGATCCAACACGGTGCCGGAGACGTTTCCCAAGGACTTCCCGCTTTATCCCGGAGCCAAGGTCGCGAGTTCTCTCTCCGGTGAAGAGAGCGGGAAAAGCAATGGATTTTGGCTGACCATGTCCTCGTCCGATTCGGTGGATGCGGTAGCCAGCTTTTACAAAACAGAACTCACCAAGAACGGTTGGACAGTCGAATCCACGTTTACCGCAAATGGGATGACCAGTCAGACAGTGAAAAAGGGGACGTGGAGCGGATCGCTTTCAACTGGTAAGAATTCGTCTGATAGCGAGACTCAGATTGTGATTATCTTAGGGCAGGAAAACGAGTAACCACTTGCGTTTACGAGTGTAAATGATGGAGTATAGATATATGCGGCTCATACGCCTGCTCCATCATTTCTTGGTCCCTCATGAGGGTAATAACCATCGTGCTAAGGCACTCCATCATGATGCACTTTTTGCGTACGTCTTGCTCCTTGCCGTATTTAATCTTGGGATACGGTTTTTCCATGTGCGGCTTCCTGACGTTTTGGGGTATGCGACAGATATCCGCGTAGAGGCGTTGCTTGCTTCTACAAATGCAAAACGTGCTGAAGCAGGACTTACGCAACTTACGTTGAATTCTGCATTGTCTCAAGGCGCTGCAGGTAAAGCTGCGGATATGTTTGCGAATAACTACTGGGCGCACAACAGCCCGGGAGGGAAAACACCGTGGGATTTCATTCTGGGGGCTGGCTACCGGTATACGCTTGCGGGAGAGAATTTGGCAAAGAATTTTCAGACAAGTGGAGGAGTGGTTGATGCCTGGATGGCAAGCCCAACGCACAAAGCAAATATCCTCAAGGCTGGGTACAAAGATGTCGGGTTTGCCGTCGTCAACGGGGTATTAAACGGCGAAGAGACGACGTTGGTCGTCCAGTTTTTTGGAGCGACGAGTGCTACTCCCATCGCGCAAGTACCCAAAGCTCAGGCTGCAGCTCCCTTGCCTGCGCAGGCAGGGAAGGCCGAACCGGTGAGAGAGATCGTAAAACAACCGGAAGAGAAAATGGTCACCGTGGTTCCTACAGAGGCGGCAGTACAAGACACAACGCCTGCTCCCTTGTCGAGTTTAACCCCATCATTCGTGAGTGGTTTATCATTTGAGCGCGTTATCACAACCCCTCGAGTGAATATAGAGACCGTCACAAGCACCGTTGTTTATGTGGTAGTTGGACTTCTGATCGGGATACTGGCTGTGGATGCGTTCGTCGTTTCCCGTAAGCATATCGTACGACTTGCAGGACACAACGTAGCGCACATATTGTTTCTTGGCACGATGGTTATAAGCGGTTTAGCGCTCAGCCGAGGCAGTTTATTATGAAAAAAACAAAACTTTTTAGCGCGATTGTTCTGTTTTGTATATTGGCAGGAGGCGGCCTCATGTTTTGGTATGCGAAAGGGAATACTGCTCTTCAACTGACCATTGGAGTCATGACGGCGGTAGCCTATGTTTTGTGGGGCTTGATCCACCACGCCATCGTAGGCGATTTCCACCGGAAGGTTGTGATAGAATATGTCCTCGTAGGAATGATAGCCATCGTATTACTTGCAACATTAGCACTCTAGTTTTTTTGGAAAGGAGTACCGCTTTATGAAAGGAGTCATACTTGCCGGTGGACTTGCAACGAGGCTTCGACCATTGACCATGGTTACCAATAAGCACTTGCTTCCGATATATAACAAACCCATGATTTATTATCCCCTGGAGATGATGAAGCGGGTGGGGATGAAAGAAGTCCTTTTGGTCACAAGTGGGGGTCACGTAGGGGATTTTGCTAACCTACTTCTATCCGGCGACGAATTTGGGTTACGTCTCTACTACGCAATCCAACAAAATCCAACAGGAGGTATAGCTGACGGGTTGAAGCTAGCCCAAGAATTTTCGCATGGTCAACCCATCTTGGTCATTTTGGGTGATAACATATTTAGTTTTGACCTCACCAGTGCAATTGAGCGGTTTGAAGAGTATCGTACTAAGGAGAAAAAGGGCGCTATGGTATTTGGTGTGCGGCGGGAGAAGCTTGCAAAGCAGTACGGCGTGATCGAGATGGATGACTCTGGAAAGGTGGTAAGCATCGAAGAGAAGCCGGAGAAGCCCAAAAGTAATATAGCGCAAACGGGAATCTATATGTATGACGAGCGGGTGTTTGATTTTATCAAAACGCTTAAACCATCCGAGCGTGGACAATTGGAGGTGACGGATCTTAATAACAGATATCTTGCCGAACACTCACTTCTTTGCGAGCTTATTGACTGGTGGGTGGACGCGGGCACCTCACATGATGAATTGCTTGCTGCGAATGTCCAGGTAGCCGAGTTTGTGAAGCAGGGGAAGTTATGAAATTGTTAATAACCGGGGGTGCCGGATTTATCGGCTCCAACTTCATCATATACTGGCTTAAAAATCATCCAGAAGATGAGATTGTCAATTTTGATAAACTCACGTACGCGGGGAATTTAGAGAATCTCAAGGAAGTAGAAACGAATCCACGTCACATGTTCGTTCAGGGTGATATTTGCGACCCGAAAGCAATAGAAAAGGTTCTCGGAGGGGTTGAAACCATCGTGCATTTTGCCGCAGAGAGCCATGTGGACAGATCTATACTTGAGGCGGCACCCTTTGTGATGACCAATGTCGTTGGCACCCACGTGTTGTTGGATGCGGCGCAAAAAATCGGGGTGAAGCGGTTTCATCACGTATCGACAGATGAGGTTTTCGGCTCGCTAGAACTTGATGATCCGAAGAAGTTTAACGAAGGTACAACCTATAACCCGAGAAGCCCGTATTCGGCAAGTAAAGCAGGGTCGGATCATCTCGTGCGCGCGTACTATCATACTTTTGGACTTCCGATTACCATCACAAACTGCTCAAATAATTATGGACCCTTCCAATTTCCGGAAAAACTCATCCCTCTTGCCATTACCAATCTCATCGAAGGCAAGAAGGTGCCGGTGTATGGTGACGGTTTGTACGTCCGGGATTGGCTGTATGTGGAGGATCATTGCCGGGCAATCGACCTCGTGCTCTCCCGTGGAAAAATAGGAGAAACATATTGCGTTGGCGGACTTACTGATGATCTAAGTAATCTTTCCATCATCAAAAAAATACTCGCTTTGATGCATAAAGACGATTCTCATATTGAGTTTGTCAAAGATCGGCCGGGGCACGATCGAAGGTATGCGATCGACTGGATGAAGATTCAGAACGAATTAGGGTGGAAACCTAGGCATGACTTTGATACGTGGCTTACGCACACTGTGCATTGGTATAGAGATCATGCTGATTGGTGGAAACGCGTCAAAAGCGGCGAGTACCAGCGTTATTATGAAAAGCAATATCGAGGAGCGGTATGAACATTATCGGAACTGGGTTATCAGGACTTGTTGGTTCTCGAGTCGTCGAGTTATTGGCCCCGAAACACACATTCGTTAATTACAGTCTCGAAACGGGCGTGGATATTACCAACCGCGATGGCATCATGTCGCGGATAACCGCAGATGATGCATTATGGGTAGTGCATCTTGCGGCCTATACGAACGTACAGAAGGCTGAGATTGAGCGAGATGCTGCGTGGAATGTCAATGTTTTGGCGACGGAATATGTTGTCGATGCGTGTAAAGCCTCTAACAAATATCTCCTCTACGTCGATACCGATTACGCGTTTGACGGAACAAAAAAAGAGGGGTACACAGAAGAAGACACTCCGAATCCGCAGGGCTGGTATGCCAAGACGAAAACCGAAGGAGCCAAGCGCGTAGTGGCCTATGATAAAGGACTGGTGATCCGCATCTCTAATCCCTATCGGGCCAACCCCGTTGGGAAGATCGATTTTATCCATAAAATGTTGGAGCGCCTTCGTAATCAAAAGGAGATCGTAGCCCCAACCGATCAACTTTTTGTGCCGACATTTATTGATGATATCGCACGCGCGGTCGACAAACTCGTTTCGATAAACGCCACAGGGATTTATCATGTCGTTGGAAGTCAAGCGATTTCTCCATATGAGGCAGCCACAACTGTCGCAAAAACGTATGGTTTAGGTGAACATCTGATAAAACCGACAAGCTTCGCTCTGTATTTTCAGGATCGCGCACCTACTCCCCAATACGCCATGCTCAAAAACGATAAGATTCGTGCGCTCCATGTTCGGATGCGAAGTTTTGAGGAAGGTATTGCGGAGGTGAAGCGGCAAGAGCTATACTCATAGTTTATGACAATAGCATTTATCGGTCACGGATACGTGGGATTGGTTACCGCCGCCGTATTTGCGGATTTAGGCAATACGGTGTGGGTGGTGGGGCGTACCAAGGAGAAAATCGAGCGACTGAAAAAAGGAGACCCACTCATCTATGAGCCCGGACTTGAGGAACTTTTGAAGCGCAATCTCACCGCTGGAAGACTCAAGTTTACCCTCGATTACAAAGAAGCCGTGGTGCCATCAACAGTTGTCTTTATCGCCGTCGGTACCCCATCGAAAGAAAACGGCGAGGCTGATTTAAGTAGTGTGTTTGCGGCAGCGGAAGCCATCGGCAAATCTTTGGCAGGCTATAAGGTTGTGGTTACCAAAAGTACGGTGCCGCCGGGAACCGGGAAGAGGGTTTCGGAGATCGTTGATAAAGCCAAGCCTGAGGGTTCATCGTTTGCCATTGCCTCCGTTCCTGAATTTTTACGGGAAGGAACCGGACTTTCGGATACACTCCATCCCGATCGGGTCGTCATCGGGACCAACTCCGACCGAGCTCGCGATATCCTTACTGAACTTCACAAACCAATAGATGGCAAAGTGGTGCATTGCAACGTGGAAACAGCTGAGCTTATTAAATATGCGTCTAATTCCATGCTTGCGACAAAGATTTCCTTCGCTCACGCTGTTGCTTTCTTATCAGAGAAGGTGGGTGCTGACGTTGAGCGGGTACTCGAAGGCGTGGGACTCGATAAACGGATCGGAAGAAACTTTCTCTATCCCGGGGTAGGATATGGGGGGAGCTGCTTTCCAAAAGATGTCAAAGCGCTTATCGCCATAGCAGGTGAGCACGCGTACGACTTTGGGCTTCTCCGGGCGGTTCAGGAAGTGAATGATCAGGCTCGCAAATTTTTCGTTGAAAAAATCAAGAAACATTTTGGATCCCTGAAAGGTAAGACGATTGCAGTATTGGGTCTTGCATTTAAGCCCGATACAGACGACATGCGTGATGCGTCATCGATATATATCATCTCTTCACTCATACAAAGCGGTGCAAACGTGGTGAGTTACGACCCTGTCGCTATGGAAAATGCCAAAAAAGTGTTGCCACATGGGGTACGGTTTGCCAACGATGCGTACGAAGCTGCCAAAAATGCTGATGCAGTTGCGATAGTGACCGAGTGGAACGAATTTAGGCAAATAGACCTCGTACGTCTAGCAAAAGGCATGAAACATCTGGTATTATTTGATGGGAGAAATATTTACGAGCCGGCCGCGGTGCGGAGTTTAGGATTTATGTATTACGGCGTAGGAAGAATGTGATCCGCATGCGTGCGGATCATCCCGAGCTTGTCGAGGGATCCCATTGTTGAAAGGAGCAGTATGTCAAAAAAAGCATTGATCACCGGAATCGCAGGATTTGTCGGCAGCCACATGGCTGAACTTTTGCTTTCCAAGGGCTACGAAGTGTATGGGTTGTGCCGCCCGAGAAGCAAAATGGACCATATAGAATCCATCAAATCGAAGTTGCACCTAGAAGACGCTGATCTTCTGGATAGCCACAGTCTCTACACAACGATCAACAGTATCAAGCCTGATTATATATTTCACCTTGCCGCACAATCTTTTGTACCCACCTCATGGGGATCTCCGGCGGTAACGCTCGAGGTCAACATAGTGGGGAGTGCAAACGTATTTGAGTCAGTGCGTCAGGCAGGCATAGATCCGGTCATCCAAATCGCTTGTTCCTCGGAAGAATATGGCTTGGTACATCCTGAAGAGGTGCCCATCAAGGAAACTAACCCCTTGCGACCGCTTTCGCCCTATGCGGTTTCAAAACTCGCGATGGATTATTTGGGATATCAATATTTTGAGTCTTATAAAATGAAAATTATCCGAACCCGAGGGTTTAACCATACAGGCCCGAGGCGCGGCGATACATTTGCTGAGTCGACGTTTGCCAAGCAAATTGCACTCATTGAGAAAGGGAAGCAGGAGCCGGTGATTTATGTCGGTAATCTTGAAGCATCCCGTGATTACACTGATGTCCGCGATATGGTTCGGGCGTATCTTCTCGCGGTTGAAAAATGCGATTCGGGAGAGGTCTACAATATTGCGACAGGGAAAGCGATAAAAATTGCTGATGTTCTCTCCATGATGCTTGAGATGAGTAAGGTCAAAGTGGAGATAAAACAGGACCCCAAGCGTATGCGTCCATCTGACGTCCCGATATTGATTGGGGACAGTTCGAAGTTCGTAGTCAAAACGGGATGGAAACCGGAAATCCCCTTTACCAAAACCGCACAGGACCTTCTCAACTACTGGCGCGAAAGAGTGTAAACACATGAAAGCCGTCATTATTCTCCCGACCTATAACGAGCGGGAAAATATCGAGTTGATGCTCGAGATACTCGTATCGGTTACCCGTTCCATCAAAGGATACCAATTCACGATACTCGTGGTCGATGATAATTCTCCTGATAAGACAGCAGAGAAGGTCAGAGCGTTTCCTACATCACAAACCGAGATCGTTGTGTTGACCGGGAAAAAAGAAGGTCTCGGGAAAGCACTCCTACGCGGTATGACCTATGCGATCGACACCCTTGACGCAGATGTCATCGCCCAGATGGATGCGGATCTTTCTCACGATCCCAAAGTTTTACCTCATTTTTTTGAGAAACTTTCAAAGGGGTATGATTTTGTCGTAGGGAGTCGATATATCCCCGGGGGATCAATACCGCAAAACTGGGGAATCCATCGGAAGATCTTTAGCGTCGTGGGCAATGCGATCGTTCGCTACGGCTTGGGATTTACTAATGTGCACGATTGGACTGGGGGTTTTCGAGTCTTTCATAAAAAGTATTTTGAGCTCGCAAAACCAAAAGTAGTGCGCTTTAGCGGGTACGTCTATCAAATCGCATTTTTACATAACGCCGTACTCGCCGGCGCGAACATCGGCGAAGTGCCGATCCATTTTACCGATCGGAGGTTCGGTCGGTCCAAAATTGCCCCCCTGCAGTACATTCGAAATGTTCTCGTATATGTTTTCGTTTCGCGCTTACGACAGATGCGTCATGGTCCTTTTGGTAAATTTGCCGTCGTCGGTACGATAGGATTTATAATAAACACGATAATTTTAGAAATGTTGGTTCGGTCTGGATTTCACCCTGCTATCGGAAGCGCCTTGGGTGCCGAATGTGCGATCATTTCTAACTTTACGCTCAATAATAACTGGACGTTTCGGGGAAGAAAAATTTCCGGATTGAAGATGATACCGAAGTTTCTCCAGTTTAATGCAACAAGTTTCGGGGCACTCCTGATCCAATCCGGTACGGTCGCATTGGGCACGCTTCTTTTTGGGCGAGAGATCTATCGGTGGTTCTATCTATTGGGAGTAGGAATCGGTATGCTTTGGAATTATTTGATGTACTCACGGGTTATATGGAAACATCCTAAATCCTGACTGTATAGATTTGGAGCTTAGCAATTCCCTCATATGCGAAACGCGCTTAAGAATATATTCCGGCCTGAAGCATTGATGCTCATCGGGATTTTAGCCGTGGGTGCGTATTTACGGTTGTATCGCATTTCCGAGTACATGACATTCTTAGGAGATGAAGGCAGGGACATGTTGGTAATAAAAAGGATGATTGTTGACCACAAATTTACTCTCCTTGGTCCAACTGCGTCTGTCGGAGGGTTTTTTCTCGGGCCGATTTACTATTACTTCATGCTGCCATTCGTTTGGGCATCGGGATTAAATCCGGTCGGCGCGGCTGTCATGGTTGCGCTTTTTGGCATTGCGACGATCTACCTCGTGTATCGGATCGGCCGGGACATGTTTGATCCATGGGTAGGTCTTATGGCGTCATCGCTCTATGCAGTTTCTCCCATTGTGATTGCATACTCGCGGTCTTCATGGAATCCCAACGTGGTACCGTTTTTTTCAACGCTTCTTATGTATCTCCTTTGGCGATCGGTGTCACATAAGCACCCCGCGCTGCTTTTTTGGGTTGGTATCACCATCGGCATCGGGTTGCAGCTGCATTATCTCTTTCTTTTTCTCGCGGTAGCAACGTTTGTTTGGTACCTATTATTCGGCAGAAGTCAAATTGGGTTTCGATATTATCTGTTGGGATGTATCGGATTTATCGTTGGGTACGGTCCGTTTTTGGCTTTTGAATTACGGCACGCGTTCCCAAACACCATATCTATTTTCAACTTTTTGAGGGAAGGAGAGGGGACCGGACTTCATGTAACGACATTTTGGAAGACTCTTACGGATGTTTCGTACAGGCTATTTGGAAGATTTGTGTTTCGGTTGCCGCCGCCCGAGCAATGGGTGAACTTGCCAGCAGTGTCACAATATATTTGGGCAGTTGGTACGAAATTCAGCATCGTGTCTTTTTTGGGACTCCTCATCTCATACCTCTTCGGTTGGCTGAACGTGACACATGCCAAAAAATACGGCTACGCACTGTTATTGATATGGTTTCTTATCCCGCTTATCCTTTTTGGTTTTTACAAAAAGGGCATTTATGATTATTATTTCGGAATATTTTTTGCCCTTCCGTTTCTTGCTACAGCGCTCATTCTTCGTAGCGCCCAAAAGGGCGGGCTCGGAAAGTTCACGGCAGCTGCGGCGTTTATCGGAATTGTATATTTCAACTGGCTAGGCATGCCGTTTCGGTTCCCCCCGAATAATCAACTTGCCCAAGCTCGTAATATTGCGCAAGCGGCCTATGAGAAAACTGACGGTAAACCGTATAATTTTGCACTTCTTGCCAACTTTAACTCCGATCATGCGTACCGGTACTTTTTTGAAATTTGGGGTAACCCTCCCGTTACGATCGAAAATGTCGATAACGACCCAAAGCGACAGACTGTAACTGATCAACTCATCATCATCTGTGAATTGCCGGAGTGTAAACCCTTGGGGCACCCCCTGTGGGAGATAGCGGGGTTTGGAAGAGCAGAAATTGCCGGAGAGTGGCAAGTGTCGTTTGTCAAAATCATGAAACTGGTACATTACGCGACGTCGCTATCTC
>Ga0209542_10009105_pt1 | contig 18308 bp, 13 predicted proteins | sample RifCSPhighO2_01_FD_184028 | JGI IMG/M metagenome (GOLD analysis project Ga0209542, IMG submission 184028) | Soil microbial communities from Rifle, Colorado - Rifle CSP2_plank highO2_0.1 (SPAdes) (version 2) | ecosystem: Environmental > Terrestrial > Deep subsurface > Rock core/Sediment ...
CGCACATAAATTCTGTGCAGTTATCTGACAATATAAGTTGGGGTCTACCGGGCGATGTCGTAGCCGAGCATGAACACGTACTCTCCGACAGCGCCCTCATCATATCCCCCCACGAAGGCGATATCTTCTCCGTCCCAGGCGGACAAAACAATATCTCGATTCCTCTTGAAGCGACAAGTGATGTTGATTGGTACGACAGTGGCACATACATCGGCCACGGCAAAAGACTGATCTTCTCCCCCACTTTGCCCGGTCGCTACAAAATCCGGGCTGTGAATGAAAGCGGCCAGGACGAAACCGTCAGCTTCATTGTTGAATTATCAGACTAATCTTTTTTGATGGTGAAGATACTGCCGGCGGTGCGGCCGAAATTTTCGGGGGCGTAGAATTCGCGGGCTACGGCTGGAAGTTCTTGATATTTGCCGGGCACGAGGGCGCGGACATAATAATCATACGTGTAGACACCCGGAGCAAGATTCTCGGTGAAGAGGAAGACTCTGTCATCGCGTAATTCTTGATAATCAGGATAGAGCTTGCCATTATCATAATAATTTTTTCCACTCTCTTCTTGAGCACCCTGTTCTTCTGGGCGACGTTCGGTATCGAGATTTGAGTTCACGATTTCGAAGCCAGCCGGGATTATGCTCTCTATGGCCACGTTGTTACGCTCTTTAGGCACTGTGATCGAGATGTGTCCCTTGATAACATCGCCCTGCTTCACTTCAGAAAGTTTGTTTTCGAGCTTGGCATCGTCGTGGCGGTAATAACCACGGGTGATGGTAAAGCCTTCATCCCGTGGGGCAATGTTCTCGGTAGGCAAGAAGTAGCGTAGCAAGATATCGTAGTAGAAGTTGGTAGCAAGAGAGTTGCGATTTTCTTTTACAAAGTCGAGTTTATGTAAAACTGCCGGTTTGATATCTTTAATAGCAATTTCTTTAGAGAACTCACTGAAAACTGTTTTCGAATTTACATCGAAATTACCCTTCTCTTTTGCGTCAAATAAAATATGTAGAATGTAGTCGGCTTCCGTCTCATGCTGCCAGGATAAGTATTCGCTCATAGCTCGAATGACGCCGAGTGTATTACTGGTGGTCCCCCAACTGCCATCGGGGCTCTTGCTTGAGAGGAGCCAGCGGATAACCTTATCTGTCAGAGGATGTTCTTTCTGATAGGCGCTTATCACACGCAAGAATAGTGCCGTGTCAGCGATGGGTGTCTCGTAATACGAGTAAAGATAATTTCGGCCAGACTTTAGATACGTCCCACGGGTGTCAATATCGAGGCGGTTATCAAGCGCAGAAAGAATTCTTTCTTGCGTAAAGCCAGTTGTGCGAGACCTGGCAAGAAGGGCAAGCTCTGAAAGGGCCAAGCTCGAACTGTTCTCTGATAGATAACCTCGATCGGAAGAAAAGCCAAGGGCTTTATTTATAATACTTTCTCCCCTGCCAGTGCGCGAGAGGGCATAGGCGACGGCCACAATAGAATCTTTGTTATCTTTGTAATAAGTCTCTCGGTTAAACTCATCTGTTATATAGGCAGCGGCACGATCAAGTACAGCCTGATCAACTTTATAACCAGCCTCGCGCAAATCGGCCAGTGTCTCAATCATACGCAAGGTCAAATAGAATGACGGCTTCATGCCTGGGAAATAGACAAAGCCGCCTTGGGGCGTTTGATTCTCAAGTATTCGCTCCAGGCCCAAATTAACCACCTGATCGAGAGTATATTCTTTATCATCAAATCTAAATTTCTTCGCCAAGAGTGATTTATCGAGATTAGGTAGCGAAATTGCTTTTTTAATAATTGCAATTGATGAGAGTTGCGAACCTATTTGCTCACTACAGCCGTAGGGGAATTGCAAAAGCGTACCTAAAGCCGCGCTCATATAACGAGCAAGTGACGCCTGGGCATGTACCGAGAGTTCCCCATCACCCGCTTCTAACCCATCTGGGATATAAACATATTCGCTAGCCGCATCTTTAGACGAGCCAGCCGTGGCGAAGTACTCTGGGGTTTCGTTTTTGGTGATCGAGATGGTTTGATCTACTTCATCAACATATTCTCCCCCAAGAACTTTAATCGTGAAATTATGCACACCCTCACGCTTATTTTTTGGAGCAATAGCTGGGAAATAGACTGTTTCGGTCTCTCCCGGAGCAATGCCCACACGCTCTTTAGTGCTACCCGAGAGTGTCAGGCTGGGACTCTTCACACTTACATCAAGAACCTGGCGTGAACCGGTCTGATTAAATATTTTTGCCCCGATCATAAACTCATCACCCGGGACCACAAAGCGCGGTTTGATAGCAACAAGGCTTAAGTCTTTGCCTGATTTGAATTCCAGATAATCTACCCCGAGTAATGTGTCTTTGGTTACGCCAAGTGTCTCTACTTGCCAGGTAGTAAGATTGTCCGGCAGTTTGAAAGAGAGGTGAGCCTTACCATTTTTATCTGTGATAACACTTGCCTTCCAGAAAGCCGTGTCCAGGAACTCGCCGCGTTTTCGCCTGGCAAGATCTTCGCCCCCGCCGCCACTACCACCTTTTGTGCCGGTCGGAATATCCGCCTCATGAAGAATGTTTTTTATATTCGTGGCCGTGACAACCGTAAGAGGAAAGCCGTTGTAGAAGAAGACCAAGGGATCTTTTTTGGGATTGCCCTTCAGAGCCAGGACCGACAGATCCGCTACCGCCACAGATAGGTCAGCTTCAACACCCTCTCCACTTCCGTCACGGGCTTCAATGTTCATTTCTACTGTTTCGCCGGGTAAATATGCTTTCTTGTTTGTGGTGACGTTCACCGACAAGGCATGCTCCTTGCGATCAACCTGGAACTCTATCTGGCCAAATTTCATTTCCGGCTCACCCGAGATAAGCAGGACCGAAACATAAACGTTTGGCACGTAGTCACTGACTATAGGCACACGGTAGGCATAAATATTTCCCGGTATGTCAATGATGTCGTAGTGATAAACCTTTCCCCGCTCAACTGTAATAAGCGCCTTGGCATGACCGAAGGGGGATTTGATAATTACGGTGGGACTATCTCCCACTGACACACTCGATTTTTCTGTCTCTAGCTCAAGCGTGTCATTGTTCGTTTCGCGTATTTCAACATTACCTTCGCCGTAAACATACAATCTGGTATCACCCATGATCTTATTGCCCCGCGAATCAGCACCGGAAAGAACTAACTCATATTCGCCTTCTTGTCCCAAGCTAAACTTATCGCTCCAATCGCCGTCTCGATCAGTACTGACACTTTCTTTCTTAACTACCTCCCGAGTCTCTTCTGATCTGTAATAGAAATTGCCATCTACTTCACGGCGTTTAAATGTCTTCCAGACTATCTTGTTAACAACGAGGGTCGCGTTGTGGACAGGGATGGGCTCACCCTTCGTGTCTACAGACTTCGCCCGGACAGTAAAGTCTTGTTCTTTACCCACAAAATACGGATCTGTTTTTACTCCCAGATAAAATTCGCCCCGGTGAACGATGAACGACTTTTGGGTAGTCACTTCGCGCCCGGTCGAATCGCGAACAGTCATAGCCAAAACAAGAATCTTACTCTCAACTGAAGTATCTTTTTTAAACAATTCGGCAAGGTCAAGCTTCTCTATAATCTGACCGTGGCCATCCTGGTCAAGTCGGGCTTGGCCGCGTTTAACGTAGCGATCTCCATAACCGCAATCGAAGCAATAATACCAACCGCGACCAAAACTAAAGTATTCGTCTTGGTAGCGATCGAAATAATAATCTTGAGAAGTAATCGTGTACTCCACACTGCCACCATCAAGCGGCACACCAAAATAATAAGTGGCTTGAAGATCAAGCTTGGCCGTGTCACCTGAAATGTATTCGGGCTTGTCACTCTTCGCTTCCAATTGGAAAGCTGCAGGAGTGTACTCCTCAACATCAAAGAAACCGTAACCACCGAGGGCCTCGATGCGATAGGTACCAAGTGGTGCACCTTCGGGCAAAACAAAATCCCAATTGAAAGTGCCGTAATCTGAAATGATCAAATCCCGCTCTACAATCTTATGGTCACGACTGTCGGAAACGACTACCTTAACAGTCCTGTCTGTGGCAATTTTTTGAACGCCATCGTAATTGATGCGGTCAATGCCTCGACCATGAACGTTCTGGCCCGGGCGATAAATGGGTCTATCGGAGTATAAATATGTTTGCGAAATATTGCGAGCCGGAGCGGCGTAACCAATTGTATCTGTCCAGTTTGAAATGATGGCACTATCGAGACCCGAGCGGATAACTGCTCCCACATAATCGGGCACGGCAGCGCTCCTGGCCACTCCGGAAATATCAGTGATTGCAGTACCAACAAGTGAAATGGGACCCTCGCCACGACCACTGTAAGTCGTAACCGTAGCCGCGCTTACAGGCACAAGAGTGCCAACGCGCGAAACCCAGTACAAATTTTCACCCCCGTTTTTTAACTCTGCCCCAATCAGTCCGGGCTCACGACTGATTCCACGACAATACAGATTGTCATACTCCTTGCAATAACTGTCCGTGGCGGCATCCCATTTGATGTGTTTATCACCTACGGCAAGGCGCGTAACAGACAGATATGTGCGCTCATAAATCTGGGGGCTCCTCGAGTCGCCTCGATATTGGGGATTAGAAAGCGAGATTACATATTGACCCAGAGGATCGGGAACATATTTCTTCAAATCGAACTGGAAATAATTATTGACCCAGTAGCGCTTGGGTAGTTCGATGTGAGCATCTCTTGAGGTTATGCAACCAAGTGCCGAGCCGGGCGTACTCGGGTCAGGCCGATCAGACAAAAACCCGAGCATTCGCTCCGGACTTACCTGACATATGTTGACATCAACATATTCAAGATTCTCGGCGTAATAAGTGAGCCGAGTGCGCTCGGGTGGCGTAACTTCATAAATTGACTGGAGCGACCCCAGGCGGGTATAAAATTCTGCTACTTTGGTGGTGGTGAAAGAAATATCTTTCTTGGCACTTTGACCAAAAACATCAGTCAGATTGAGACTGATTTTGTATGGGGTCTCCGGAATAAGACCGTAGCGGATTGAGCTAAGATATTCGCCTGGAGAACAAATTTTTTGTTGATATGTATCCTCGGCGGGTATGGCTTCAGACCAATAATTGAAGGCCACATAGCCCCCTGTTACAATGGCCGTGCGCCAATCACCTTGGGCAGGAGGAACTATGGGTGTGCTGGCACAGATGGTCAAATCAGTCAGGCTTGCTCCGGAAGAATTGTCGGGAATAACTTTTGTTATGTGGAACTCCGGATACGTGCGAAGTGTTTTGATAATTGCGGCGGTATTGATAACCAGACCCTCTGTATTTGTAATCTTCTCGAAAGTGACTGGCACACTCTCACCCCTACCGAATGCGTTTGCTTTGAAATTCAGGACAAGACGCTTCTTATCCGGTACTTTTACGCAATCTTGCGTATAATAACCCCTGTAATCCCCGTCAGCTTCCTCGCACTTTTGACCATATTCAATATCATCAAGACTTTTGGCGTTAATATTTGAGCGCGAGAGATCGATTTCTTCAAAAAAAGTAACTTCCACAGTGCCGGCCGGATCAAAAAGATCAAGTTTGCTGATCGGAGTACTGCTTGAGTGCGATTGGAATGATTCGATGATGTCGGAAGTTTTGATTTTGGTGTTTAGAGAGAGGTCTAGATTTATATCACCTTCAGCTGGGTATGCTTTGCTAACAGTTATCTCGTATCTGGAATTAACATCCCAGAATTTTGCTCTGCCATTCGAGTCGTGAGCTGGCCAGATTAAGAGTGTCGAACTGGTCGCTTCGGCCACTATGTCAACAGGACTAGCGGAATCACCCTGCCACTTTCGTAGAGTTATTGCCCCCATAGTTCGGTTAAGATCGATCGGTTGATTGAAAACGAAACGCAAGGGTTCGTCGTAGCGGATTTCGCCTTTATTTGCATACGTAAGTCGCAGTGGTCGGGTGATAAAATTATTCTCAAACGTGGCGACCGGCAAACCTTCAACAGAGGTGAAGCCCTTTTTGATCGCCACTTTGTAATTACTCGAGCGAACAAGATGATCTTCTGGAATAAACTGGAGGTTGCGGGTACTGATCCATTTCCAATTGCCGTTTGTGGCTGGGCTAATTTCTACAGGGATTTTACTCGCGGTAATTTCGTCCAAACTCGACAGTGCCACCATGGGCCGGTTAAAAACGATTGTGATCGCACTCGATTCATCCGCTTCACTATCTTTCTTGGGGAAAACAGCCAAAACTACTGGATCTTCGGCTACCAAAAATTCGGCCGACACAAATGGCGAGGATGTACCAGTACTTACATCCACAGAATAGTGTCTGCCGATTGCAAGTGCGCTGGCGGGCCTGAAGACAAGCTCGCTATTTTTGCTGCCAGCACTCCAGGTGCCGCGAGTCTCCGGATCAAACTTAATGTGACTACCTGCAACTTTCGGATCAATTTCCGGCATGCCTTCCGGCAAACGGATCACAACAGGCGCACTGGCCGAAACTGTCTCGTTGACCAAGAACCGTAGGGGAGAATCCGGGCTGGAATTATTCGGGCCCAAAATGATCTTGCCCGTAAACCCCAGATAAACAAGTACTGCGACAAAAATGAAGCAAACAATTGCCCCTAAATGTTCCCGCAGAAAAGGTGTGCGTGTCTCGTCTTGCTCCATAAAAATTACTTATGAGGCCAGTATAACGCCGGATAGATAAATATCAATGCTACGAACTATTCTCGACTAGCGATAATTGTATCTGCTACATTTTTTGGCACGATAGAGTATTCATGCGGAGTCATGGTGAATGTGCCTCTGCCTTCGGTCATGGAGCGCAGGTTAGTGACATAGCCGAACATTTCAGATAGGGGCACTTTAGCTTTGACTACTTTTATACCTCCTGGACGATCTTCGATTTCGTCAATCATGCCCCGTTTGCTAGAGACTGAACCTGTGATATCACCCATAAACTTCTCGGGTACGATAATTTCCACATTCATAATGGGCTCAAGCAAAACAGGCCCGGCTCGCTTAGCCGCTTCTTGGAAAGCAAGTGAGCCAGCAAGTTTAAAAGCAATCTCGCTTGAGTCCACGTCGTGATATGAACCGAAAGTGAGCTCGGCAGAAATGTTGGTCATGGGGAAGCCAGCCACAATGCCGCGACTCATGGCTTCTTTAATACCCTTTTCGACGGCCGGAATGTATTCGTTTGGAATGACACCGCCCTTAATGGAATTAATAAATTCGAAACCGTCTATGCGCTTAATATTTTTAGCTTTCTTTTTCTGGTTTGGATTTTCGGGCGCAATCGGCCGCAGGGTAATAACGGCGTGACCATACTGACCGCGACCACCGGACTGCTTGATGTGTTTACCTTCGGCCTCGGCTTCACTCGTGATCGTTTCTTTGTAAGCTACTTGAGGCTTACCACTCGTAGCATCCACGCTAAATTCGCGCTTCATCCGATCTAACATAATCTCCAAGTGCAATTCGCCCATGCCGGAAATAATCGTCTCGAGTGTCTCAGGATCAGAACTGACTCTGAAAGTGGGATCCTCGTCACCCAATTTTTTAAGAGCCATGCCCATCTTCTCCTGGTCGGCCTTAGTTTTTGGTTCAATCTTCATCGAGACCACCGGATCCATGATCTCAATTGGGTCAAGCACAATGGGATGTTCTGGATCGCAGAGTGTATCTGAAGTTTTGACGTCCTTCATACCAAGTGTGGCCGCAATATCACCGGCGTGGACTACTTTCACATCTTCCCGATCATTGGCATGCAGACGCACCATACGACCCACTCGCTCTTTATTGCCCGTACGCGTGTTGAGTATGTACGAACCAGCTTCGAGTGTACCCGAGTAGACCCTGAAGAAAATAAGCTGTCCCACATAAGGATCTGTCTGGAGTTTGAAAGCAAGTGCGGCGAAGGGGGCCGTATCGGAAGTAGGTCGCGTGTCGTCATTACCGGCCATGTCTACTCCTTCAACCGGAGGCACATCAAGTGGGCTTGGTAGATAGTCAACTACGCCATCGAGCACAAGTTGCACACCCTTGTTCTTGAGAGCCGAGCCGCAAAAAACGGGTACGATCTCGACTTTCAAACAGGCAGCTCTTAAAATTTCCTTTAATTTTTCAACAGAAATTTCGTTACCGGCCAGATACTCGTTCATCAAATGCTCATCATTTGAGACTATTTTTTCAATCAGCTCGGCGTGATACTTCTTTGCTTCGTCAAGATATTCAGCCGGGATTTCTTCTTCTCTAATGTCTTTGCCTTTATCACCCTCGAAGTAGTAGGCTTTCATTTTGAGGAGATCAATCACACCCTTGAAATGCTCTTCAAGGCCAATGGGGATCTGCATACGCACAGCATTTTTGGTCAGCCTGTCGAGGATACTCGCGTAAGAGCGCTCGAAATTTGCCCCCATGCGATCGAGCTTGTTGATGAAGCACAGGCGCGGCACATTCTGTTCGTCAGCATAACGCCAATTGGTCTCGCTCTGCGGCTCCACTCCCGCTACGCCATCGAAGACAACCACAGCGCCGTCGAGCACCCGCAAGCTTCTCTTCACTTCAATCGTGAAATCAATGTGCCCAGGAGTATCGATGATATTAAATTGATGCTTCAAACTGATATCGCCAGTTTGTCCCGATCCTGCCTGCCCTGAGCCCGTCGAATGGGTCGAGGGAATGGCATACGATGGTGTCCAAAAACATGTAATAGCCGCGGCCGTAATAGTAATGCCCCGCTCGCGTTCCTGCTCCATCCAATCAGTTACTGTGTCACCCTCATGCACTTCGCCAATTTTGTGTGATTCTCCAGTATAAAAAAGTATCCGTTCAGACACGGTCGTTTTACCCGCATCAATATGAGCAATAATTCCAAAGTTCCTAGTTTTTTCGAGGGGGTATGCGCGTTCCATGATCTAACCCCATTTCCTTTTTAGACTTGGCGGGCTCTGAAGCGATATGTCTATTCCGAAGTTAGTTTTCAAGACAGATTTGATTTGCGAGAGCTCAGCTTTCATTATCGTCATTTCATCATCGTGTTCAGCCATTTTCTTTACTAATCCATCGATTGTTGTGATTAATTTATTTAGAGTAATTTCTAGTTTGTCGATTCTTTTATCCACCCTGTCGAACCGGTCAGACATGACTTGCAAAATAGCGGATTGATATGCCCCCATATTCTTATGGAAAACGTCCTCAATGTCTTTTTTTGTTAGTTGCTTCATGTGTTAAGCATAACAAACACCCTACCCTTCGACAAGCATCCCTCGACTACGCTCGGGATAATTCGCCGAAGGCGAATTACCAAGCGAAATGGGCGAAGGCTTTGTTGGATTCGGCCATTTTGTGCATGTTCTCACGCTTCTTTATGGCTTCACTTTCGTTTTTAGCTGCTCCAATTAATTCCTCGGCAAGCTTAGTTCGCATGGGTTTGCCTTTTTTGCTCTGGGCAGCTTGAATGATCCACTTCATAGCCAAGAATTGGCGTCGTTCGGGGCGCACTTCGCGAGGTACTTGATAGTTAGCCCCACCGATGCGGCGGCTCCGCACTTCCATCAAGGGACCGGCATTCCTGATCGCTTCGTCGAAAACTTCGAGTGGCTCGCGCTTGGTCTTCTCTTTAATATCATCAAGAGCTCCGTACACAATCTCGCTTGCCACCGTCTTCTTGCCCCGCTCCATAACGTGATTAATGAACTTGCTCACATCAAGTGATGCGTACTTATAATCTGGGCCAACCTTGTTTCTATTTTTTACTTTCCCTCTCATTTAGTTTGAGCGTTTGAGCTGTTTGTTAAGTTTGTTACTTTTTCGGTGCCTTCGCGCCATATTTACTTCTACCTCGCCGGCGCGACTCTACTCCCGTTGCATCAAGGCGGCCACGCACAATGTGATAGCGTACGCCGATTAAATCTTTAACACGACCCCCGCGGATCATTACTACACTGTGTTCCTGGAGATTATGGCCAACACCCGGGATATATGCCGTCACTTCCATACCGTTAGTCAGGCGCACACGAGCCACTTTACGCAGTGCCGAATTCGGCTTCTTGGGAGTTATCGTCTTGACCACTGTAGCCACGCCGCGCTTGAAAGGCGAGGGGTAATAAACTGGGCGATTTTTGAGTGTGTTGAAGCCACGGGCAAGAGCCACTGTGCGCGTCTTCTTGGTAACGTGTTTGCGAGGCTTCCTGATTAATTGATTGATTGTCGGCATAAACAAACGCCCGTATGCCGGGCACTTGATAATGTACACAAATTGTCAAAAATATGCAAGATTGGCTACAAACCCAAGAGGAGTGACGATAGAATATTCACAGGATAAGCGATTATCCGCCAACCGAAAAAGAGAATGAAGAGTAAGATGAAAAGCTGGTAGCGATGGAAAAATTCTTCGATATTCCTGGCAGATGCTGGCAGGAGGGCAAAGAGCAACTTCGAACCATCAAGGGGTGGCACAGGTAAAAGATTAAAAACAGCAAGGAGCACGTTGATGAATACGATCAGACCAACCAGTGAGATAAAGGAAACTGAAAGTGTGCTCCCAGCGAAACGAACCACCATGCCAAAAACAAAAGCGAGCAGCAAGTTCGAGGCGGGTCCAGCCAATGCTACGTAGACGGGACCCCATTTGCCAGCTTTAAGATTATCGGGATTGTATGGCACCGGTTTAGCCCAACCGAATATCACAGAACCGCCGCTTGAGAGGTACATCAGAGCGGGCAAAATGATCGAACCGAAAAGATCAAGGTGTTTGATTGGGTTAAGAGTGAGACGTCCTTCATACTTGGCGGTCGGATCCCCCAGTGCATAAGCCACATAACCGTGCGAAGCTTCATGCAAAGTAGCAGATAATATTAATACCATAATTTGAAGTATCACGGACATTGTTCGTACATGCTAACATATACATTATAAACAGTTCAAACTTATCAAACAGTTCAAACGCTCAAACAAACAGGCCAAACTTGCGGAAGAAGCCACAGAATATCTCAAAATCTTCAACGCCATAATCACTAAATCAAGTGCTTGACATCTGGGTTCGCCCTTGGTAGTTTCGCATCAGGAGAAGTCAACATGGCAAGAGGATGGAATAGACATTATATTAACGTCGTAGATGGTTCCGAAGCTACCGATTATGGACCTTTCGAATCACGCAAAGTAGCCATGGAGTTCCTCGGTTCAAGAGGCTGGAGGAAAATGCACTTAATGGGACAGGAGTGGAATCCCCCTGATCATCGTGCGCGTGGCGATCGAAGAACCGCTATTGTTTACCAACGAAAACATCCTCCCCTTCAAACACCGGAGAAGTTCCCGTGTCCAATGCTGGCCCGGTGAGAGTTCTTAGAAGAACTTTCACCGGGCCGATTTGCTTTTGTTTGGATAGTTTGGTATCTTGTTTGGACTGTTTGATACGTTTGTTTGAGCGTTTGAGCAGTTTGTTAAGTTTGTAATGTTTAATTTATGAAGATGTGCCCAATTTGTAATAAAACGGGAATGCGCGTGGGCGGTTATTCTAACCGTACCCGAGCTACCAAGTTTAATCCCTCGGGTATGACCCGCAGGCAACCCAACCTGCAGTGGGCGCGACTTAGCGACGGCAGCAGGATGAGAGTGTGCACTCGTTGCATCAAGAAAGGAAAACATATGGAACTTCGTCTAGTGACGAAGTAAGCACTCTAGGTTTGAGCGTTTGTGATGTTTGTTCAGTTTGTTAGTTTCAAAGAGACGCCATCACTTTTTATTGTGATCGTGCCAACATCTGCCGTATTGATAACTTGCGCTTTTACGGCAGCTAAATGTTCTAACGTCTCTTTGTGTGGATGTCCGTAAGAATTATCTTTACCGGCAGAAATTATGGCAATACTCGGAGTCGTGGCGGCTAGGAAATATTCGCTTGACGATGTGCGCGAGCCATGGTGACCCACTTTCAGCACATCCACATCAAGTTTGCTCCCTAGTTTGCCCGTTAGATATTCTTCTATGGCAATGGGCGAGTCGCCGGTGAATAGAAATTTGCTTTTACCGTATTCAAGAATTGCTATCACACTGGCCATATTTGTATCTTTCTGCCAATTTGAGACGTTCTGATCTGGGAACAGGATAGTGAGAGTGGCTCCGTTACCCAAATTTATTTTCTGGCCCGCTTGGGCAGATAGTTCGCGCGCTCCCCTCTCGCTTGCCAGCTTGCGGAGTGAAGTCTGAAATGATTTGTCGGTGATCAAATTCGGTTCGATGAAAACTTTTGTTTTGTACCTCTCTTCTACGCCAATCAGACCCTCAATGTGATCCTGATCCGGATGAGTGGCTAATATTAAATCTATAGAGTGATCATAGAAAGGCATGACTTGGCCCAGTTGAGTAAGCACTTTCTTGCCCCGACCGCCATCAATCAGAACTTGTATCCCTGACGGCCCGTCAATGAAAATAGCATCACCCTGGCCGACATCAAGAAAGCTAACAGTCAGTATCCCATCCCGACTTTCAACCGCGATTACATACCAAACAAATAAATTCCCAAGAACTAAAGCAAAAACCAAAATTCCCCGCCAGTAAGTTTTAAGGGTTTTCATTTGTCAGCAAAATATTCTTTCAAGAAATCGCCCGGGGTGACTATTTTCATATACTCCGCGAGAACATCTTTTATGTTTTGATTGTCTAGAAAATGTTTCCGATCTAGTGTGATCAAATGTGTGGCTCCAGATTCCATCGCGGCGATCAAGATGGGTACATCCTTATCGGGCAGATATTGCAAGCTCATCCCTGTGACATATTCGCCCGCCCGGGAAATTGATTGCATATGCAAACGCATATCAAGTAGATTTGCTCGATGACACGCAAGTGCTTCGGACCCCAATTTTTTAAGAATATTATGCTCGGCTTCCGATAGCGCATGGGCCGATGATGAAACGAGTAGTAATCCTTTCTTGGCAAGTTCAATAATTAAGTACGAGCCACCCTTGCTTGAGGCGACAGCGGCGAAAAAGATGTTGGCGTCTAAGAAAAGATTCGTAGCTCTTTCAAGCACAGATTACCTACTTTTGATAATTGCCCGAACTTTTCTTGCTACTTTAATATCAACTCTGTCTTCACTTAGAAATTCCCTTAAACGATCTGGTGCATAAGTTTCTATGCCCCACTCCCTCTTGGGTAAACGTCGAAGTAGGGTCTGATAAAGTTCAGCTTGTATCTGAAGCTCCGTGTATTCTTTTTCGGGAATTGTGACAGTAGTCATATTGATCATACTATCACCAAACCAAATTTAAAGCAAAATATAAAAGTTCAGAGGCGGTCTGACAAATGGGCATCTTCGAAATCACCATTGAGCTTCCTGACCAAGATCAAAAGCTCCGCCTTGGTCATTGCCTCAACACAACTTTTCTTGGCCATCTTGTGTCCTCCTAAAATCAAACTACAGGAAGGACAATGAAAACGCAAGAGGTCGGACCCCGCCGTAGCGGGGACCGACCTCGGGTGAGTGAGCACCGACGAAGCAAATACCATTTCGCAGGAGCAATTGCGTCTGCAACGAGAAAGCGAAATCCGCCAGCTGGCGGATTATCGCGAGGGTTTTGCTTGTCTCGGGGCGAACTATTTCTACCGAACGTTGTCGTAGAAGGCGAAACGCACAGCACCATCACTGTCACGCAAAAGTATGGCAGGCTTCTTGCCGGCTGACCAGTTCGGGTCACGCACAACGGCAAGCGGCGAATAGAAGTGGCGCACTGTTTCAGATATAGGACGGATTGAGTCATCGGCGAAATAAATCGCCTGAGCAATAGCCAGGGCCTGGTCCCAGGCTTTGTCACCGCCGGTTTTGTAACTACGACTCATATTAAGTTTGTACTGGGCGTCAGAGGGCCAGAGTCCCGAGAATTGATTAGGAGATAGGGCAACTTCTTTATACGAAGAGGCTCCACGATAAAGTGTATCCACCCTGTTGCGCACTACCCAAGCCACCATGATCTGTTCTTCACGGACCTTTGATTCAGAATAGAGAATACGCGCCAACCACAGAATATCCTGGGCTTCAACACTTGTGTTGTCCGTGTAGGCCCGGGCGGCAGATTTCGGTGTCTGCGCGTACAAGGGTGCCTCGGCAAAAAGAGCCTGGGTCTGCATGGCTAGTATAGCCAGCACCACAAAGCCTAATTTGGCCGCATCTATGTAAGTTTTGATTTGCATAAATAAAGAACGCATATTCGCGTTCGTACCAATATCGTAGCACATTTATTAGGCCACTGTCAAGGCCTAAGCGTCAAGTTGACGGGCAAATATGGCTTATCAGAGCCGCAGAAAAAGTCACTACCACACCATAGAGCCATCCCATGGGGGTTTAAAAATTCGTCTTGAATTGCCTAATTTTAAATAAAAAAGCGGGAGTTATCCTCCCGCCTCGTTCACTTGAGCAAATTCCAGGCGCCTCTGTATTTGAGACACTCGAACCTGACCGTTCTTTTTTGACCAAGCTTTGAACGGCGCACACCCACAGGGGCATAAAGTACGATATTCCCCTGCCCCGGATAATGCTTAAGGAGGTGCGAGCATGGGATGATGTAAAATTGCCTTTTGCTTTCCAGAATCTGAAGGAGGATCACGAAATCACACTCCTTCACGAGCTGCCGGTTAATTGTGAAGTGAGAGTAACGCAAATCCTTCTCGATTCTGCCCACTCGCCAACACTTCCAAGCTGCGTGTACACCACAACGTCTGCCCTTAATGGTGAGCACCTTCTGGGCAGGATCAGCATCAATAGCCACTTCCGATTCTAAACCGTGCCAGCGAGCCGCACGCAATACAATGGCCAAAGCCGGACGTAACAGGAGCTTCTCACGCAGTGAGAGGTCTGTCCGGGCTTGATCTCTTGCTCTCATCAGCTCGAGACCCGATGGCTTGCCCTCAAAAAGCTCGCGAAAGTAATCCTCGTAGACTCCTCGCACAGCCTCGCGCGTGACTCCCACCGACTTGCCAATACTATTCATAGAGCATCCGCACTTCAGCATCTGCAAAATCTGCCAGAAGTTCTTCGCTGTCAGTTTACTGACATGCTTCCTTCGGTTTTCTACAAAAAGCCTGCGAGCAGCGCGTACATCGCCAACTACTGTCAGTGTCATGACGAGATCTCCTTTCTCTTGTTCAGAAACTACAGGAATGATTATTTAAAGTCAATTCAACTTTCCAAACAAGGTACAGGAAAGCCAGAGCAGAATTTTTCGACTTCGGATTTTAAATTTAAGAGATTAGTTTCACTTTCTTTATTTTGAACGGCTTCGACGATCCAAATGGCAAGTTGCCGCATGTCTTTTTCTTTCATGCCTCTTGTGGTGGCGGCCGGCGAGCCAAGGCGCAGGCCGGAAGGATTGAAGGGTGGCTGGGGATCGTCGGGGATTAGACTTTTGTTGGTGGTAATGCCCACTTTATCGAGTGTCTTCTCCACTTCTTTGCCTACTAATTTCCAGGAACTTACGCAGTCAATGACCATCATGTGGTTATCCGTGCCGTCTGTCACAAGCTTCACTCCCTGCGCCACGAGAGCTGTAGCTAAAGCTTTGGCGTTTAGTAAAACCTGTTTTGCATACGCGCGAAATTCATCCGTGTCGGCTTCTTTCAAACATACTGCCGTTGCAGCCACTTGATTCATGTGCGGGCCACCTTGCAGACCGGGGAAAACTGATCGGTCGAGCACTGTGGGCAAGAACTCACGTTCGGTGCCGGGCTCTGGCGCTTTAAGGGGATTGCCGACCTTGCCTCGCGATAAAATCATTCCACCCCTTGGACCGCGCAAGGTCTTATGTGTAGTAGTAGTAACAATATCAAAACCGTAGTCGAACGGGTTACGCATCACACCCGCCGCTACAAGCCCACCGATGTGGGCGATGTCGGCCATAGTGTAAGCGCCCACTTCGTCAGCCACTTTTTTGAAATCAGCGTAATCATAATCGCGCGGATAACTTGTATAGCCGCAGAGAATAATTTTCGGCTTATGCTCACGGGCAAGTTTAAGTAACTCGTCAAAATCTATTTTGCCGGCTGATGCTGGATTCGTTTTGTAACGAATCCAGGTAAACAGCTTGCCCATGTGCGATACAGGACTACCGTGAGTTAAGTGCCCACCATGAGAGAGATCCATGCCCATGATAGTGTCGCCGGGTTTAAGGAGCGCCAAGTACACGGCCTGATTCATGGGCGAGCCGGATAGTGGCTGGACATTTGCGTGATCACATCTAAATAACTTTTTCGCTCGCTCGATGGCAAGTGTCTCGATCTTATCAGTGTTCTCGTTACCACCGTAATAACGCCGACCGGGGAAACCTTCTGAATATTTATTGGTGAAAACGCTACCCAGCGCTTCAAGCACGGCCGAGCTCACATAATTCTCACTCGGTATCAACTCAATTCCAGTGCGCTGTCGATTTTCTTCCGCGATAAGCGCCTCATAAATTTCCGGATCAACATACTCAAGTGCCTTGTGTTGCATAAGTATTATGTTAGCATACCCGCGGACACGAGGAGGTACCGTGGCACACACCCGAGTTGGGAAGGGGAAACAAGGCATGGCGGTCACCAAGAAGCGCAAGAAGCGTGCCAAAGACCAGTCGGCCTACAACCACTCATCAATCTGTTTTGGCACTACAAAAGATTATTGCCCCGACTGTGATCAAACTTTTAGCCATCTCCGCAATAAAAAATAAGACATGGGGATTAAGCACTTAGCGGCGACGCCGCTAAGTGCTCTTCTTTTTTATGAAATTTCACAACGAACCAAATCAAGATTGCATATAAAATTAGGACGAGGGCGAGAGGTACATTGGAAAATGTGAGAGAGGCGAGGGGCAAACGTGAGACAAGCGTTACAAGGCCGATCATGTAAGCTAGAAGTGCGTAGGCGATCCAGGCGAAGGGTAGGGCCAGCGGGATGAAAAAGAGACCGATGAGACCGGCGAGAAAGATTAAGAGCATTGTGGTGGGCACAATGGGAAGCACCAACATGTTGATGGGGAAGGCGTAGATAGAGAAGTTGCCGAAGGTGTAGAGAATGAGAGGGAAGACGGCCAGTTGGGCGGCAATGGTGGCAGAGGCAATGGGGCGGAAATCCATCCATAAAATTTTTTCCGGAAAACGACTAAAATAGGGGCCCAAAATTGGTTCAAGATAAATCAAACCAAGAGTGGCTAGGAATGAGAGTTGGAAACCGGTGTCGAAAACAAGTACTTTAGGATTTATGACAATCATAATAAAAGCTGCGATAACAAGGGCTCGCGTGATTAGGTTTACCCTGCCAGTGGCTTGAGCGAAGAGACCCAGGATTGCCATGACAGAGGCGCGCAGGACGGTAGAGCCGCCACCGGTCATCATAGCGAAGAGGATTATGGCAAAGACTCCCAGTCCTATCGAAACATTCTGCGAGAGAAATTTTTTGAAAAGCCACATCACTCCGAGGGCCACAATAGTGATGTTGTAACCAGAGAGCACCACCATATGGATGAGACCGGCCTGGCGGAATTTATCAAGCAGTTCTTTGCCCAGACTCTGCTTCGCGCCCAGATCCAGGCCACCAGCGAGACTTGCCTCCGGCTCCTGGATCACTCGCCCGAGCACAGCCAAGAATGCGTGTTTCAGGATAAGCAATTTTTCCCGCAACCAGTTGCCCTGCCCATGCTCTATTAACTCTAACTTTGGAAATGCAGTTTCGTAATAAATTTCATCTTTAGCCAGGTAACTACGCCAATCGAAAATTTCTCCATCTGCATTTTCGAAATTTTCAACTGGCTTGACCTTGCCTTCTATCTTAATCCGATCGCCATATTCAAAACGTGGCTCGGATCTGGCCGTCACTAGCAACCTGAACTCCGAGGTCGGACCTTGGGAATCTGGATTTAAGGTCCGACCTCGGAGTTCAACTCGATAGCGCACGTAAGCATCTTTCTCTTCCGGCTCGTCTATCACCACTCCATCATACCCGCTCCCGACACCGGGTAACCACTGGTTACCCGGTGTCTCGACCTGGCCCGACATGTCCTTCCACTCATACCGGGCTACCCCCAAGACTGCGCCTAGGCAAAAAAGGGCGATCAGGAAATTTTTCTGGACTAGGAAGGCAAGTCCAATAACAGCAACCAACCCCACCAAGGCCCAACCAAGATCAAAAAATGATCTGAAAATTACCCCAAAGAAAAAACCACTAATTATGTAGAAAAGTTTCTGATTCATCCATGGCTTTGTTTGAGAGTCTGTCAGCGTGTTTGTTTTTTTCGCGAGAAATATGAGTAAAGGTTAC
>Ga0209542_10009106_pt1 | contig 18306 bp, 17 predicted proteins | sample RifCSPhighO2_01_FD_184028 | JGI IMG/M metagenome (GOLD analysis project Ga0209542, IMG submission 184028) | Soil microbial communities from Rifle, Colorado - Rifle CSP2_plank highO2_0.1 (SPAdes) (version 2) | ecosystem: Environmental > Terrestrial > Deep subsurface > Rock core/Sediment ...
TTCCCTGCTCTTCAAAAGCCTCAAAGTCAAGAACCAAAATCCCAGCCCAACTATTCCTGCCAGCAGTCCTTGGCTGAAAACTCCCGCAAGAGTGTCTAAAGTGATTATATTTCCAATAACCTGAAGCGCAACATAAGACGCCACACCAGCGACAAACGATGCCGCCAGACTTTGAACCACCGTTTCTCTGATAGATCTTACTAATTGCTTGAAATCCTTATTGAAAATAAAGATAAAAAGCGCCATGTTAAAGAGACTGCCGATTGTAAAGCCAAGCGGAAGCGAAAGCACTTCAGCGCCTTGTACATCACTAACTTTGAATGCCGCAGCAATAAAATCTCTGATGTATGGAAAAACAAAAAACAATCTATAAAAAAGAAACGAGATAAGAATAGTAAAAGCCGAGGAGATACCGCATATGATAAAAGGTATTTTGGTCTTACCGGCAGCATAATACGCGCGTATAAATAATAGATTGGCATTCTGCGCAATAATAGAGATAGAAAACAGCGCAACGCATGCGGCAGTCAGGCGCGTATCACTCCACGAAAAAGCACCGGAGCCAAGTACGGTGCGCACAATCTGCGCTCGAATCACGATAAAAAGCGCTGCCGCAGGCATTGACCAAAAGATAATATGTCGGAGCGCAGATGATACGTAACGAGCAAACTTTTCTCGTTCCCCACCCGCAAAAATTTTTGCCAAAGTCGGAAAAGCCGCCATAGAATAAGAGACTCCTATAATGGAAAGTGCGCCCGACTCTATGTTATATGCAAAGTTGAAAACAGAAATGGAACCTTCTGACATACGTGAAGCGAGAGAAATTAGAGCTATAAAAACGATATTCATAGAAGCAAGTGCCAGCGTGCGCGGCAGGGAAAGCCAGATAACAGATTTGATCCTGCTTAACGCAATGGGAAAAATTAGATCTGGAAAAAGGCCGACTTTCCGCGCAAAAGGGATTTGAACGACTGCATGGAGAATAGAGCCAATCACTACCCCGACCGCCACCCCTGTTATACCGAATGTCGGAAAAAGAAAAATAATGCCGGCAATAATGCCAACGTTGTAAAGCACGGGGGAAAGCGCATAAAGCGCAAATCTTCTATGCGCTTGAATAATACTTGCTAAAAAATTTGAGAATCCTAGGAACAACGGTGACAAAAGCAAGATCCTCGAGAGATTGACTACCATTGTTTGTGAGTCTAAGGCCATCGCGGAAAACAGACTGGAGACCAAAAAAGGCATAAAAATAAAAGCGGCGACTGTGGCAATGATGATTAGGATAGAAAACGCGCTCCATATCTCGTCAATTAGTTGTTTCGCTTTTTCGTTTCCCTCCATGAGCTTCTCTTGGAGAAATGGAATAAGAACGGAGCCAGCAACAAGAGATGCCACAGTGGCAAAAATAAAGTCCGGAATTCTAAAAGCGGCATAATATACGTCCAAAGCTCCGCTCGCGCCGAAATAATGAGCCAGAAGCCGATCACGAAAAAGCGCCAAAATCTGGGCTAAAAGCGCAAAAAAACCAAGAAGATAAGCAGCTTCGTGAATATTTGATACCTCGCCTCCAAAAACACGAAAAATTCTTTTTACCATCTTATTTCTAATTTATTCAATCTGAAGATATTGCAGTATCTAAAACGTATCGCAGGGTATTCTGCTCCCATAAAATTGCATACTCTGATATTTTTAGAGGACAGGTATTACTACTCTGATTTCTTTTCATCATCCGTATTCTCATCAGATGATGTGGCGACAGGGTCTATGGCTTTTTTTGTGTTGCCTGCACTATTTATGCGCTCAATCATTGTTGTTATCTCCTGTCCCAAAGCAGGAAAATCGGAATAATCGGATTTTAAGGTAAGCGCCTTTATGAGATAGTCTTTTGCCCTAGCCTGATCATTAATGGTAAGTGCAGCATTAGATGCAAGCAGATACGGTAGTGGATTTGAGGGAGAAAGCTCTGAAGCAGAAATATATTTTAGGATTGCCTGGTCTCCTGCCTCAGGGACTCCAAGAACGCCTAGGAGATCCAACATCCTGCCTGTCGCAATGCGATTGTTGTAATCGGTCGGATCAAGCGCTTCCGCTCTTACCGCGTAATTAACTATAGACACGACATCTCCTCTAAGCTCATTCATAACACTTTCAGACGGAGTAGCACCAAGCGAAAGAGTTTTTGCCACTTTTGATGCATATGCCTGTGAGGCAAGCTGACTATAAATTGCCCGCGACGGGTCAAGCGAGATTGCTTGATTAATGTAATCAAGCGCCTCGTTTTCGTTTTTACTGCCAACAATCGCAGTCTCGGCATAAAAATTCGCTGCGTTCTTCAGAACGATCCTATATGCCCAAAACACAATACACACGAATGCAACAATAAAAATGACCGTGGCGACAAAATTTTGCCATTGAATACTGCTGAATACAATCTGTTTTTCTTTCTTACCTCCAGAGTCAAGCGCCAAGAGTAGCCCGATAAAAAGAAAATGAGTCGCAGTCACTATGATGCCTGGTGCATAGAAAATCATCATAAAAGCGGTTAAGAGCACCGTAAATGAAACAATGATCCTTAAAGGAAGAGTCGACGCTCCATTTTTAAAGTTGAAAAGCACTCTAAGAGCTGTGCCTATGACAAACGTGTAAAATAAAATCCATAAAATAAAGCCGACGATTCCGGTTGTCACAATTGAAGTCGGTATGATACCAACGCCAAATCTAAAATCCGTATTCCAAAACGGTGTTGCATTGATCGAAGCAGGTTTATGAATATTCCACTCTGATGCAAAGGAATTTGGCCCAGACCCAAAAAAGGGCCTCTGAGACAAGGTTTTGGAGGCAATTTCGTATGTTCCTCTCCAATTTATCTGTCCTTCAGTATAGGCAACACCAGTCGTTTGAATTAAAAATCTGCTTATCGGAGCGCCAAAAATCACTAAAGAAAAAGAAAGCACTAGTAGAATCAAAGACGGCATAGGAATCAGCGAATGCTTGGATAAGGAAATATCTTTTTCTTCAGAGGACGATTCCTTTTGTCGCGCTTTTCTGAGAGAGAAAAGGTACGCAAAAATAAGTAAAGATATAAGACCTATAAGAACTGATAAAGGCAACGTAATTATGTAAAAATCAAATACCAGACTCGAGAGACTAATAAAGAAAAACGGGATAACAAAGACTAGGATAAGCGCAACCGTTATCCACTTTTTCAGCCTTATAGTCTCCAGAGTGACTAAAATCACCCCTAAGAGCACAATAGAAAGTATGGTCATGTCATTCCACGTGCCTGATAGTGTGAAAGCGGGTGAGCTAAAAAGTTCAAAAGGGATCAGATTGCCCCCAAAAACCACAAAAAGCTGGAAAACAATCGCGATTATTATTGAAAAAGAAAAGGCAAAAATAAGCGAGCCTATTCTTTTTGCAGTTCGTGCTACTGACGCAATCAAAAATGTGAATAGCATAAGAACTGCTATTGTATGTAAGGTGTCCTGCTCGAATAATTCACCAATTATTGATTTGTGCCAATTTACGCCTGTGATACTGGCGACCAGATAAAGAAGCGGAATCAGAACAAAAAATACATTTATCGGCTTTAGAGATAAAGTAATTGAGCCATGCCTTATCTTTTCAATTATAAAACAACACAAGGCAAGAAGCGTGGCAATGCTTAAAAGTGAAAGTTTGGCCTGCGGAAGATTTGCGATTGTAACAGGCAGAAAAAATATCGGCAGAAGAAATGTCACACCAAAAAGAATCCAAAACGCTATGTTGTCAAAAATATTTTTTTGCTCTTTCATTTTGAATATTTATCATCACTTTTAAAATTTATAAATTGTCCAATTTTGATAAAGAATTACCTATACAGTATAACTGATAATTCTTGTAAAACAAATTTGACTCTTTGCAAAATGTGGATTATTTATGATATAATGCGGTTAGCGCCAGACAGCAGCTCCGACGAAAATCGGAGAGGAAAGTCCGAACACTTCCAGCGATTTTCGCTGGAGCCGGGTAACGGGTAACACCCGCCATTTGTAGACATGCAAAAGAGGTGCGATCAGAGACGCTTCCAACGAAAGACAGGGAGCCTCTCCGGAGGCGGAAGCTTTTGGAGACGAGCTTTCGGGGCGACCCGAGAGGTGAAACGGCTAAATCCTTACTCGAGTGCAAGGCCGCGCCCCTCACCAATTTTTAAAAATTGGTGAGGGGAGTGCCGCTTGATTCTCCCAGCAATGGGAAGAGCAGATAAATTGCTGTCGCCTATTCGCCAACAGCGAATTGGAACAGAATTCGGCTTATCGGCGCGATGCAAAAAATACCCCGTTATCGGGGTATTTTTTGTACTTTTTAATTTATTCAAAATTATATTTCCGTTTCCTTATCAATTTCAAGTGCGATGAATTTGATTCCGTGTTTTTCTAAAATTTGTGGAGCGACTCGACGAGAAAATCCAAGACCTCTTTCGTTAAGTCCGCCGTCATGCACCGAAAAATAAGCCTTCGGCGCCACCTCTATCGCATAATCTATCGCTTCGCTTATTTTTACCCATGGACCTCCTGTTGGGAGCACCAAAAGATCTACCGGCACCTTGGGGTTATGAAAGGCGTCGCCGGGATAAAACAACCGCTCTCCTATCATATAGCCTGTATTCTGGACTCTCGGCCACTCCTTATGAATTTCTGCATGAATTGTGCCGTGTCCAGAAAACTTGACGCCTTTTATTTCTTGATTTTCCCCGTCTTCCACGACAGTCGCATACGTTATATTTTCTTTTTTGAGAAGGGCATCTACAGCGGTATTTGTAATGATCGGCACATTCGGATTATTCGCCAAAATCTTTTTTATCGATTCAATATGAAAGTGGTCTGGATGTTCGTGGGTAATGACGACCACATCAATATTCTTCACATCGTTTTGCGCCGTCGTATAAGAGCCCGGGTCCGTCAAGACCCGCATTCCATTTTCCTCAATAAGCAAACAACAATGTCCAAATTTAGTAATTTTCATTTTATTTCATTTTTTTCTACTCGCTACTCTCTACTCACCACTTTCTACTCTCCTACTGGAACATATTTCCAAGGAAATTAAGGGCATGAAGCGAATGTGAGCGGCGCCAGGCGTTCTTACGGATACTTCTAAGTATTTTTATTCTTTTTTTCTCATCTGCCTTAAGCTTCATCATGCGAATGACCTTGAAATAGTCCGTCTGTATTCCACAGAAAGTAAAGATGCCTATCACCCAATTCACAATGAAAGGAAACCCTAGTATCATATATAGAAAAAAAGAGCCGTCGCATGTGATATAGAGCCTCGCCCGCTTGCCGCAAAGCCCCGGATGCCTGCCGTCTTTGTCATAGTGAAAGGCAAACGGAGAGGCGATATTATGGTCCAAAAAATTCTTCATTATGGCGGGCATGGTGAGCCACCATAATGGATGTATGAAGATATATTCGTCCGCCCATGCCATTTTAACTTGGATCTGGTGACGTATAGGGTCAGGTTCTTTCATTTCCTTTAGCTCTTCAAATCGCAAGAAATCTTGTGAAAGCTCTGTCCTGTATAAATCCAAGATCTCCACTCTCACCCCCTTGCTCTCCCTTTCTTCTTTTAGGGCATGGGCTATGGCATGGGTAAAGCCATGAGAGCTCGGGTGCGCGGTGATTATTAATGTTCTCATTAAGTGATATAGATTTATTGATAAAAAAAGCGCCAACCGCGCTGAAGCGGGTGAAGATGCGCTGCAATACCGATAGCAGCGGCAATAATAGCCAGATTTTTAATGATGTATTGGCCCTCCAATGTTGGCACAAGAATACCTGACCATGTTACTTGAGGTAATAAAATGAGAGGCATGAAAGTTGTGATCATATGTAAAAAAAGAATCGTTATCGCTATTCTTTCCGCTCCTTTGATAAGAAAAAGCAATCCTATAAAGCACTCAAGCACGCCAAAAAAAACCAAAAAAGTCTCAGGGGGTATGAATGGCATAGTCCGTGAAAGAAGCGCTAAAACTAAAGGACTAGCAGGGCTCAAGCTAAAGACCTTAAGAATTCCAAACCAGAAAAACACGACAAAAATTCCGAGCCGCGATATTGGTACCGAAATCAGCCTAAAAAAATGGAGAACCTTTATATCAAATGTTCGATAATTCATTTTCTAATTATGCCTCATTCCTTTATTTTTTCAAAGACTTTTGACCAATATCCCTTCTAAACTGCACTCCGTCAAACTGTATCTCCTTTATTGCTTTATATGCCTTTCTTAGCGCACCATCCAGACTGTCGGTAACCGCAGTAATTCCGAGCACTCTGCCTCCGCTAGTTAGGATTTTATCCCCATCTTTCTTAGTGCCGGCGTGAAAAATCACTATATCTTCACTCTTAGAAAATTTTTCTATGCCCTTTATCTCAATATTTTTATCGTATTTTCCCGGATATCCGCGTGAAGCGAGAACTACAGTGCAAGCGCTGTCTTTACTCCATTTAATGTCTGTATGCGCGAGCGTGCCCTCAGCGCATGCGACCATGATTTCCAAAAGATCACTCTGAAGCAATCTCATATAAGATTGGGTTTCCGGATCGCCGAATCGGGCATTGAATTCTATGACTTTTGGCCCGTCCCTCGTTATCATAATTCCCGGATATATGATTCCTTTAAATGGACATTCTCTCTCATCGAGTGCGCGAATGATTGGGATTAATATTTTCTCTTGAATTTCTTTGATAACATCTTGTTTGACCCAAGGCACTGGAGCGATCGTCCCCATTCCACCGGTATTTGGTCCTTCTTCATTTTCATAAATCCTTTTGTGATCTTGAGATGTTGGAAACAGCGCAAAATTCTTGCCGTCACAGAACGCATGAATGGAAATTTCTTCTCCAACCAAATATTCTTCAATAACAACCGTGTTGCCAGCATCTCCGAAAGTTTTATCGGACATAATTTCCTTGAGTGCTGTTTCTGCTTCTTTCTTTGTTTTGGCTATTATGACGCCTTTACCGAGGGCCAATCCATCAGCTTTGATTACAAGCGGAAATTTTTGCCCATCGATATATTTTTGCGCGACACTAATATCAGAAAACTTTCTGAATTTCGCAGTAGGAATACCTTCTTCTTCCATAAGCTCCTTTGCAAATGATTTTGACCATTCAATTTTGGATGCGGCTTTTGTTGCACCAAAAACTTTAATTCCTTTTGACAATAAACTGTCTGCCATTCCCTCTGCAAGATAATTGTCCGGTCCGATCACGACAAAATCTACTGAGTTCTTTTTTACCCACGCGCAGAGGCTTTTATGATCGGTAAGATCAAGAGAAACATTCTCACCTATTTCATCCGTTCCACCATTTCCGGGTGCAAAAAAAATTTTAGAAACTTTTTGGGACTGTTTTAATTTCCAGCCGAGTGCGTGCTCCCTACCGCCGCCTCCTACTATAAGGATCTGCATATGCTTCTGTAATAACTAAACGACTATGCAGCTCTTTCTGAAGGCCATAATTTATCGTCATCTTCTGGTTCTTCTTTATCTGCAACTATCTCAAAAGGATCTCTTCCAACATCTGGTAGTTTTTCAACTGGTATAAATGGATCTTTTTCTTTTTCGTCTCGTCCTAAATTTGGCTTATTCTCAGGAGCATCGAATCTTCCTGGGCTTTTAAATTCTTTCATAATTAAATTACATCATTATTTATTAAATCGGCAAAATAACCATTGCCTTGTGCATAGTATATCAGCATTTTTGCCACTAATCACAGTTATAAACACCCTTTTCTATAGACTCACTCGCACAAAGACATCTATGCCTGTATAATTTGCCCATGAAGAAGCTTGGAGAAAAATGTGCTGTTTTTGGCGTCTATGGCAAAGACCTTGACGTAAGCCGCCTCACATTTTTCGGACTGTATGCTCTCCAGCACCGCGGTCAAGAAAGTTCCGGCATCGCAACATCCGATGGATCCTGCATTTATTGCCACAAAAATACCGGGCTCGTTGCACAGGTTTTCAACGACGATAATATAATCAAATTTTTGCGCGGGCACATTGCTATCGGGCACAATCGCTACTCTACATCCCGCGACTCCAGCCTCGATCATACCCAACCGATCGTTTTTCATCAAGACAAGGTCTGTAAAGTAACGCATGATGGCGTTGATTGCGCCGTAACCGACAAGAATTCAATCGCGCTTGCGCATAACGGCAATCTGCCGGACACAAAAGTCCTTGAGAAATTCCTAAAAGAAAAAAATGTGTCAACGGAAAATTCTTCTGACTCCGAAATGATTGTAAAGGCGCTTGAAGTTTGCACTAAGGAAGACAAAAAAATTGAGGAAGCAATAAAAGAAGTATGGCCCCTGATGACAGGGTCATTTTCTATTTTGATAATGTCACAGGACAAATTGATCGCCATAAGAGATGCTTATGGAATCCGACCGCTGTCAGTTGCCAGACTTAATGGCGGTTTTGTTTTTGCGTCCGAGACTTGCGCGTTTCGCACTATCGGCGCCGAATACATGCGCGATGTCCTTCCTGGAGAAATGATAGTGGTGGATGAAAACGGCATGCGCTCAACCCAAATTGTCCCCGGCAAAGAACAACTTGATGCATTTGAATTCGTATATTTCTCACGCCCGGACAGCCAGCTTCTCGGCAAATCAGTCTATGAGGTTAGGAAAAATTTTGGCAAACAGCTTTTTCTGGAATATCCGATAGAAGCAGATGTAATAATTCCAGTGCCAGAAACTGCCGTGCCGGTTGCTATTTCATATTCTCGCGAATCAGGCATACCTTATGAGACAGGGCTTATCAAAAACCGATATATCCATCGCACTTTTATTGAGCCAGAACAGCATATAAGAGATCAGGGGGTAAAGGTAAAGCTTACCCCACTCCGCGAAGTTATTGACGGAAAAAGAGTAGTAGTAATGGATGATTCCATTGTAAGAGGTACGACATCGCGCCAAATTGTAAAAGCGCTTTTTGAGGTAGGGGCCAAAGAAGTGCACTTTATGATAAGTTCCCCACCGGTGCGCTATCCAGATTTTTACGGCATTGACACACCAAAACAGGAAAAATTGATAGCTGCCAATAAATCAATAGAGGAGATAAGGGAATTTTTAGGTGCAACAAGTTTGAATTATCTTTCATATGAGGGAATGATAAAATCAATCGGGGTACCGAGAAGCAATCTTTGCACATCATGCTTTACAGGAGAGTATCCGATTGATATAGGAAAAAAGAAAAATGAGATAAAATGGCTTTCTAAAGCGCCAAAATCCGAAACGAAAAGACCTAGAGTATCAAATATCCTAAAAAGCGTTTGATTTTTTCTTGAAAATCATCTGCGCTTCTTTCCAATCTTCCTGACTCCTTTAAAAGGAGTCTTATTAAATTTCTGGTCCATGAACCGTCCGTCTCTCAAGTTTCGTTTTGTCCAGCGTTTGTTCTGCGGACTATGAACTTGGTCGCGCTTTTTTACTGCGCCTACTCTACCTTTGCCTGGAGGTGGATTTGTTGCCATAAATTTATTGTGACTTTTATTGCTAAACCCCAACCGTTTAATTATACAATATTTTTAGAAAAACAGGTATTGATTCAAAAAACTATGTTACTTCCTTTATTTCAACTTTTTTCAACACGAACAAACTAATTATGAGAAGCATCGAGAGAAAAAGCAAACCTGTTTGATATCCTTGAACTCCTTCGCCCATAACAATAAGCGCGATACTCCAAAGGGCCGGACCGACAAACGTAGCAAAACGCTCGGCAACTACATAAAAACTATAAGAAGAAGCTATAAGATGCGATGGAGCAAGTTCCCCTACTAAAGCCCTGCTCACTCCCCAAACGGCGCCGAATAGTATTCCTGCAAACAAGAAGATCGGAATAAGCGCTTTAAAACTTGTGACTAGCACCATTGCCAAGAAAATAAAGCACCAAATAATGAGAATGGCTTTCAATGTCTTCAATTTTCCTTTTTTATCTGCAATCTTGCCGAAAACAACGGCTCCGATTGCAGCAAGGATAAGAATACCGGCAGTCAATACTGATTTTACTGTGTCAGTTACATGATGCACCGTTTCCAAGTAGAGTGGAAAATTATTTCCAAACGTGAGCAAGGCATCACTAAAAAAGAAATAGGCCAAAAGAAAAAAAGCGAGAGGTTTGAATGAGAAAACCGACTTGAATAATGCGATAATGTTCGGTTTTTCCTTATTTTGCGCATCATTCCGAGTAATATTTTTTTCCTCGCGATAAAGTAAAAGCATCGGTAAAGCCAGCAGTCCAAAAATGATAACTGCAGGCAGCAGTGCCTGCGCCCTTCCCGGTTGGCCAAAGAGTGTCAGTCCATTCACAAAAGGAAGTGTAATGAGCACTCCTGCTACCTGGCCGATAGAATTAGCGCCTTGTCCGATACCCGATATCCATGAACGATTTTCCGGTTTTGAAAGATCGTTTAACATAGGAGTAAAGTACAAAAAACATACTAAATAAGCATAAGTGGAAAGCGTATATAAAACAGTGGTCAAGACTTCCATGCCGTCCGTTAGCATTACAAGAAGAGAAACGACGAGATACCCGGCAAAAGTCATAAGAGTCCACAACCGAAGGCCGATAATTTTGGCCTTTGAGGCATCGATTTTTTTACTAACAATTGGCGCTGTAAGAATAAAAAGAGCAGAAGAGATAACAAGCGCAGCATTATACCACCAAGCCGGCTTTCCCTGATCAATGACGAGCCACTGAGAAAAGTAAAAGAGAAACGCCATGAGCACTATTGAGTTTGCAAAATCGTACAAGGCCCAATACGCCAGTTTCTTTTTCATACGGATAGCTTATCACAGTAATTTAATAGATTTATCCGCTGGGGAGACGAGACTGGTGGATCTTCTTTCACTAAGAAACACATACGATCAAATGAAGTCGCTCGAGACGTGTTTTATGCCGTATTTGTTCACTTTTTTCCAATAACTTTTTATATTTGAAAAAAACAATCCCATACATCTAAATTCCATGCCCGCCTCACGAACATTCTCAATTATCTTTTTGCGCACTTGAAACGGAAATACGACCTCGAAATACTTAAAATTATTTTTCCTTAATTTTTCCAGATCATAAAAGTTGCAAAAAATGTTTCCAGTAATGATTTTTACGAATTCCAGTGGCATTTCATTAAACCGACTAAGATATAATGTCGATTTATTTCCAAGCATTATTTCTTTGAATTTCCTATTTTCAAAAACCTTCAAAATATCTTCTTTGCTTATGTTTGAATCCTTTATATCCAAAAAAATAATTTTATCACTCTTGATGACTTGCAGGACCTCTGTAAGCGAACTGACTCCGTATTTTCTTTTGACAGTTGATAGATCTTTGGGAAATTTCAGATAAAAATAATATTCAAGCAAGGTGCCGTGGTAGCAGTACAAGACTCCATCTTTTGACTTTCTCACGTCAAGTTCAACAATATTGATATGATCCTTTGCGCCAGAAATGCTACAAACTTCTTTTGAGTTTTCCTTGAACAATTTTCTGCACTCTTTATCAAAAAATCCTTTGTGCGCGTATATTATATTTTCAGATTGTTTCATAAATATTGGCGAGCGGCAAGAGTTAGAACTTGCCAAGGTGGCGTCAGATTTATCCCGTAGCAAAACGGAGGCGGCGAGATTTGAACTCGCGATGGAGTTTCCTCCATACTGCCTTTCCAAGGCAGCGCACTAGACCGCTATGCGACGCCTCCGTTTTGCCTGAGATCACCATCCAAACAAATTTTTACAAAATTTGAAAGAACAAGTGCGACGCCTCAGTGCTTATATAGATTAGCTCATTTAAGCCGCTGAATCAAAAGAAGATATCTTGCTTCTACGCCAGCGTACGCAGTTTTCACCACCTCCGCGTTGAAGTGCTCATCTCCGCATACTCCCTTGACAGCTTCGATGAGCGCCTTTTTCTTTTGGTGAAAATTATGTTTGTAAAGATCCTCTCCTGTTTTTTGTGCAAGAACAATGGGAAAGATTCTCGCCATGCCCCCGGGAGCCAGAATCCTTTTTAAATTTTCCGTAAATTGCTTTATGGATTCAGGTGATTCTAGATACATCGGCACCGAATACGAAGCCCACACCTCGTCATACATTGCCGGCACGTTTGCCTCTTTCAATTTATCGACAAGCTCCGGGTTTTCAGCAGAAGCCACAACTGATTTGTAAATTCCTCTCTCATTCATCCTGACACTTTCATCCTTGAGAAACGGGTCAATGTTTACGATACAATCTGGACTCAGGTTTTTCCCCAAACCATCTCTTTTGAGAATATCAACAAGCATATTTTTACCCCCAATGTTTAGAACCTTTTTGCCTTCAATCCTTGATTTTGCATACTCCGCTACCGCTTGATTGAGCTTGCCCTCGTGAAAGAGCACGTCCTTACCAACACCGAAAAGAGATTGTAGATAGGGTATATGACCTTCCTTGTTCGCAAAGAATCCTCTGTAGCGAGTCGTCCTGTTTTCAAAAAAATCCATCGAAGAAAGCGGCACGTCTTTGACATTGCCAGCCGGATCATCTTTAAGCCTTATTGCGCCAGAGACGGGCGTATTGACTAGGGTTAGGTCAACGTCGCTCACGGCCTGGGCGGCATGTTGGGGCGTAAATTTCTTCAGGCTTCCCACAGGATGATCTTTTAGGGCGCTAAAAAATCTTGTTGTTATTCCTTCAATATCTTCATCCTCAATCTCACCCCTCATTTTCAACTCAAATACCCTGTCAAAAAACCTTACTACGTAGGTGGTCTCCATCTCCTCTTGCGGAGGAAATGTCTCAAGGGATGGCGGCTCTTGCGGTGTGTGACCAAATGATTCTCTTGGGCCCATTGTAAGCTAGATTATTGTTTCGTTCTCTCTCCAAGCAAGGCCCGTATCCTCTCCTCCATTGGCGGATGGGTCATGAATATTTTTGTAAGGAAGCTCGCCTTTTGCTTTTTGTCCGGGATGCCATCTTTGTTCATATCTCCGCCGAATGGTGTGGCGATGAACATATGAGCTGTGCCTTTGTTGGCCTTGGCCAAAGGATTGCTATAATCAGAAATTTTCTCTAGTGCCGAAGCCAACCCTTCTGGATAGCGCGTGATGAGAGCGCCTGTGGCATCAGCTAGGAATTCGCGCCTACGAGATATCGCAAGCTGGATTAGCATCGCGATTATTGGAGAGAAGATAAGGAGCACGAAGCCGACGATTAGAAAGATTGGGTGCTTACCATCGCTATCCCTGCCACCATGAAGCGAAAATCTGATTATCCAATCCGCCATAATTTGTATGAGCCCCACGAGCACAGCCACCACACTCATAAGCAGGATGTCTTTATTGCCAATGTGTGCAAATTCGTGAGCGAGCACGCCCTCAAGCTCTAGCTTTTCAAGCTTCGCTAAAAGTCCTGTGGTGACGGCGATAGCGGCATGCTTCTTGTCCCTGCCTGTGGCAAAAGCATTTGGCGCGCTGTCATTTATTATGTAAAGCCGCGGCATAGGGAGGCCGGATGCGATAGCGATATTCTCGGCTGTCCGCCAAAGCTCGGGATTATCCTTCATCTGGATTTCTTTGGCGCCGGACACGGCGAGAGCGATTTTGTCTGAAAACCAATAGGCGCTGATGTTCATGACCACGCTAAAGATAATGGCAAAGGTAAGTATGCTCGGATCGCCGAAGTAGACGCTCGCAAAGTATCCCAAGAATGCCACGAGCCCCAAAAACACTCCCATGAGGAGCCATGTTTTTGTGATGTTGGATGACTGATGGGTATAGAGGGTCATAGTGATGTTATAAATGTTGTAAGTGTTCTAGATGTTCTAGGTGTTGGATTTCATTGATTTTACTAATCCGATGAGTTTGAAATACTCCTCCTTCAGCTTAGCAAACAAAAATTGTAGGTCTTTCTCTTCAACGAATTTCTGCTTGATAGATATTTTCAAACAAGCGACACACTCAAGAACAGACGATTTTGATCTTTGTATGTATTGGACAAACGCTTTTTTTGTTGGCTGTCCAGAACCTTCTGCAATATTGAGAACTATAGAGGTTGATGCACGCTTTAGTTGGTCTGTCAGAGAAAACATCTCATCCTTGGGGAATTTTTTTGTTACCGCGTATACATTATCTACTATCTCCATGCCTATTTTCCATACTTCTAGATCTTCAAACCGATAATTTTTGAATTCTGCCATTTAGAACATCTACATCAATTAGAACACTTAGAACTGCACGGACACTGGATTCTCTGCTGCGTCGCCGTCTGGGAGATCAAAGAGGTCCATCTTTTTGAAGCTGAAGGAGCCCGCAATCATATTGCCTGGGAAGGATTCTGTGGCAGTATTCAAATCCCGCACCGTGCCGTTGTAGAATCGGCGCGCAGATTGGATTTTGTTTTCCGTGTCTGACAATTCTTTTTGAAGTTCAATAAAGTTCGTATTCGCTTTCAAATCAGGATACGCCTCTGCGATTGCGAAGATGGATTTCAAAGCACCTGTGAGCATATTCTCCGCCTGCGCATGAGCAGGATTCGCTCCACCTGCACCCATCGCTTTCGCCCGAGCTTCTGACACCTTCTCAAACGCTGTGGACTCATGTGTAGCATAGCCCTTTACCGCATTTACAAGATTAGGGATAAGGTCGTACCTGCGCTTGAGCTGGACCTCTATATCCGCCCACGCTTCTTTCGCCTGATTAGTAAGTCGCACGAATCCGTTAAACGCCACTATCGCCCAAAGGACGATGACCGCCAAAACTATGATAATGATTGTAGAAATAGCCATAAATTTATATTAACTATCTATTATGTAGATTAGTATATCATACCTAACCTTACCAGCTCACAAGCTGACAAGCTCATAAGCTTCTTTCAAACTACCCTCCCAAGATATCTATATCGGCTTGAATAGAGGCCTTGAGCGACATCACGCTTTTGGAGTAGGTACAGGTGGAGCCGCCGGAGCCGTAATATTTGCAGGCGGCGCGGCTCTGGGCGGCATAGCTAGAGCCACCAGCACCTAGGTCAGAGAGATACATACCAGAGGCCATAAATGCATCGTCAGGCGCCCAAGGATTAGGCACAGCGTGCCCCGTTGCGGCCGCCACACGGGCTTCAAAGAGCTTCCAAGTGCTCGGGATGAATTGCGCCGGCCCCATAGCCCCTCCGTATCCCGCCACGCCAGCTATCGGACAAGACACTGTCGTCTTTAATGGGTCAAAGCCAAGCTTACTTGTGATATCCAAAAACGGCGGCACATCGCGTGACGCTTTCATAAGATTCGTCCACACCTTGCCGGTATTCACATTTACGCCTGTGCCGTTTGAGGTGTCCGTCAGATTGCATTTGCCTACATTGGAGCCGAGATTGCTCTCTTGCTTTATGACAGCGAGGAGAAACGCCGGCTCCACCCCCGTTTTGGCTTGCACCGTCTTTGCATAATTCAAGGCATCGCCGAAAGGTATCGCCGCGGCACCCGCAAGCTTAAATAGGGCCGCCCTGATTTGCGCCGCCTGCGCCGCTTTATCCGCTATAATTTTCTGGTAATTACCTTGCTCCGTTTTGTTAAGATTGAGAAGTCGCTGTTTTTCCGCCTCTGCTGTTTGCACTTTCCTTTTTTGGCTTTCTATACCGGCTTTCGTGTCGAGCTCCGCGTCCTTTTTTTTACCCAGCTCCACTTTTGCAATTTCGTTCGCTTGCTTTGAGTCGCGCAATTCGGTAAAGACCTCCGCCAAATTTTGTTTGAGCGTGTCAAAGGCGTCCAAATCCGCAAAGGCGTCCGAAAGATTGCCGTTGCCCAAAAATATCTCCGGCATTGAGTAATCATCTATATGATTTGTCTGGCGCAAAATCTGGCCCAAGGATTCCTGTCCCGACTCTATGCGGCCCTGGAGTGTCTTGATATTCGCGCTTTTCGCGGCGATATCTTTGCCGAGATTCGCTATAGTAAGCTCATGCGCCTTTATCTGCAGAGCTGCTTGTTTGATTTGGATTTCCAGAATTTGTTTGTCTCGCGCAATGGACGCACCCTCCTGCTTCACGGAATTAAGCTGGTTGTTGAGACTGCTTATTTCTGCCTCTGCTTGATTTAAAAGCTCGGTACACGCCCTCTTTTCTTCTGGAGTGTCGCATTTATAAGTGGCGGCAGCTGCAAATTGAATATCAAAAAGAAAAACTAGACTTGCGCATGATGCGACAAAAGATACGAGGAAAAAATATGAAAATGTGCGAGCTTTAAAAAACATAATGAAAAGAGCAAAGAATATTATTTCTTTACCTCTTTTTTTGTCTGCCCGACTACATTCAGGCGGGCTTCTTTTTCTTTTGAGGGAACCGTATCACCACTTTTGGCCACGACAGCATCTACTGGAGCGTCCTCGTCTGGATTTGCCTCTTTACCCTTCTTTTCCACTTCGATTGATGTTAGGTCTATCGGTGCCGCTTCCTCCTCTTTTTCTTCCTTCGGATGCGCTACCATGGCTACAATCTCCTCCGGCTTCGTGACGAGCTCTACGCCACTAGGTAATACAATCTGCCCTGCCGTCATATGGATATCAAAGTCAGCGATAGGCGTTACATCCACGCTAAGATTGTGGGGCAAATCTTTTGGCAAGGCCTCTATCTCAACTTCATGAAGCACCTTCACCAAAATTCCGCCCAAATCCTTCACTGCAGGCGCAAGCCCCACGAATTCTACCGGCACATGCACTTTAAGCTTTTTGCCTTTTTCTATAACATAAAAATCAGCATGTCGGATATCGCCTGTGAGGGGATCCTTATCTACTTCATGTATCAAAGCGTCGTGCTCACCAGCATCTCCTGAAAGAGTGATGATAGTAGACTCGCCTGCTTCTTTCCATACCTTCTCAAATGCTCTAAGCGGCACGGAGATGGGAGTGGATTTCTCCTTATGCCCATAAAAAACAGCTGGAATTGAGCCGCTTTTGCGCAGGTTTGCTAAGTTTTCTTTTGTATTTCGCTTCTTTACTTCCAATGTAGTCATGGAAACATTTTACACATCTTGATGAAAAAAGCAACCAAATTAAAGTAAAAAATCTTTAAAATACTTGACAAAATTACTGATTGTTGTAAAAAGAGCGCAGATATGAAACGCACCTCGACACCAACCCAATCTGTGCCAAAGTGGCAAATCCGTCTCCTTCAAGGACTCGGTGCTACTATTCTGTGCATTCTCATCGTGATTGGAGATTTACCTTTGAATCCGAACACTTGTAGAATTAAATCTATGAGCGAATTTAAACATTTGAATTTGTATGAGCGACAGCGAATCGAGAGGTATCGGAAGGAAAAGCGTTCAAGGCGCTTCATTGCAGGTAAATTGGACAGAAGCGTTTCCAGTATCTCCGATGAGATTAATGGGAACAGCGTTTGGGGCAGATACTCCGCAAAGAAAGCTCATTTCAAGGCATATCAGAAAAGATGGGGATCAAAGATACAATGCATGAAGGTGGCGATGGATCCTCTGCTCAAAAAATTCGTGATTGACTCGATGACGAATGAAAACCAGTCTCCGGAGGGAATCTCGGGAAGATTGAAAAACATCGAGCAGAATATCCAGTATGCGAGCACTAAGGCCATTTACAACTTTGTCAAAAGCCCAAATGGCAGGCAGATAGAAGGATACCTGTATTCTAAAGCGGTACACAGAAAGAGTGGCAAAAAGCGTGGTACTGCCATCACAATCGATGGACGCATCACAATCGACAAAAGACCTAAAAGAGTGCTTAAACGCAAGGAATTCGGTCACTACGAGGGAGACTTCATTGAGTCGGGAAAAGATGGCAAAGGGTCGCTTCTGGTTCTGGTTGAACGAAAGACCAGGTATCCATTCCTTCGCTACCTAGAAGACCGCAGTAATGCAAATGTGAACAAAGTTGTTGAAGAAATGCTACACGGTCATCCTGTCGAAAGTTTCACCGTCGACAACGATATTTCTTTTCAAAAACACGAAGAGCTTTCGGAGATGGTCAATGCCACAGTCTTTTTCTGTCACCCGCAATCTCCCCATGAGAAAGGTACGGTCGAGAACAAGAACAAAGCGATACGAAGATATGTCAAAAAGAAATCCGACATCTCTTCTTTTTCAAAAGAGTATTTTCTGGAAGTCGAAAGAAAGCTTCGGGACCGATTTATGGAGTGTCTAAATTACGAAACACCAAGAGAATCATTCAAAAAAGAAATATTAAAAACAAAAAAACCGCTTGTCCGTGGTATTATGCAAAGTGAGAAATTATTAGTTTGAGTGTTCGGATTCGGGGGTATGGGTAGG